>Ga0101941_1000649_pt1 | contig 48044 bp, 30 predicted proteins | sample DewCreD2012metaG_3_FD_75242 | JGI IMG/M metagenome (GOLD analysis project Ga0101941, IMG submission 75242) | Hot spring sediment bacterial and archeal communities from British Columbia, Canada, to study Microbial Dark Matter (Phase II) - Dewar... ... | reverse complement strand
GAAGCTGATAGCGCCGGTGGCGCTGGAAGAGGGTCTGCGGTTTGCCATCCGGGAGGGCGGCCGGACGGTTGGGGCCGGGGTCGTAACCAAAATCATCGAGTAAGGGTGAATCACGATGGCAAAGAAGGGCGAGGCCAGGGTCATCATCACCCTCGCCTGTACGGAGTGCCGGTCGAGGAATTATACTACTGAGAAGAACCGCCGGAACGACCCGGACAGGCTGGAGCTTCGCAAGTACTGTCCCCGTTGCCGGCGGCACACTGCTCACCGTGAGACGAGGTAATGGCCGTTAAACCGGGCGCCCGGCCGGCACCAAAGTCAAAGACCCGGTCCGAGCGGCGGCCGCCTGGGGCACTGGCCCGCCGGCTCCGGCCGCGGCTCAGCCTCCGCTTCGTGCAGGAGGTGGTTGCGGAGCTGAAGAAGGTCACCTGGCCGAGCCGGGATGAAGTGGTCAGGCTTACCCTGGTCGTTATCGTGGTCTCGGTTGCGGTCGGCGCCCTGCTCGGGACTGCCGACCTGATCTTTGCCTGGCTGATGGAGCGGCTGTTAGTTCCGTGAAAGCGGTCTGAACAGCAATGGACGAGACGGTACGGCAGGACGAAAAAGTCGAGGTTCGACCCGAGGACGGCGAGGTCCGGCGTGAGGCCGAGCAGCCGAAGCCGGCCTGGTACGTGGTTCACACCTACTCGGGCTATGAAAATAAGGTCGAGGCCAACCTCCGGCAGCGCATCAAGTCGATGGGGATGGAGGGTAAGATTTTAAACATCATCATCCCCACCGAAGAGGAGGTGGAGCTGCGGGAGGGCCAGCGGCGGACCGTCCAGCGCAAGATCTTTCCCGGCTACATCCTGGTTGAGATGATCCTGGACGAGCAGACCTGGCAGGTCGTCCGGAACACCCCCGGGGTGACCGGCTTTGTGGGGAGCGGGAACCGGCCGGTGCCCCTCTCCGAGGATGAGGTCAAGGCGATCCTGAGCCGGATGCGCCGGCCCGAAGAAGAGCGGCCCATCCGGATCGGCTTCAAGAAGGGCGAGACGGTCCGGATCATCGACGGGCCTTTCGCCGACTTCACGGGTGTGGTCGACGAAATCTACCCGGAGAAGGGCAAGGTCAGAGTCCTGGTATCCATCTTCGGCCGGGAGACGCCCCTCGAGCTCGACCTGCTTCAGGTCGAGCGGCTCTAAAATCCTGGAACGAGCAGTCTAGAGGCCAATGGCTAAGAAGGTTCGCGCCGTCGTAAAGCTTCAAATTCCGGCCGGAAAGGCGACCCCGGCCCCACCGGTGGGTACAGCCCTGGGGCCCCACGGGGTTAACATCATGGCCTTCTGCAAAGAGTACAATGAGCGGACGGCCGCCCAGGCCGGAATGATTATCCCGGTCGTTGTCACCATTTATGAGGACCGGTCTTTCACCTTTATCACCAAGACGCCGCCGGTCTCGGACCTTCTGAAGAAGGCGGCCGGGATCGAGAAGGGCGCAAGCGCGCCCGGCCACCAGAAGGTGGGTCGGGTAACCCGCCAGCAGATCCGGGAAATCGCCCAGACGAAGCTCCCCGACCTGAACACGAAGGACCTGGAGGCCGCCATGCGCATGGTTGAGGGGTCGGCCAGGAGCATGGGCATCGAAGTCGTGGATTGAGGGTACTCAGAATGGCAGACCGCGGGAAGAAATACCTGGAAGTTCTCAAGCTCGTTGACCGGACCCGGACCTACCCGCCCCACGAGGCGGTCAAGCTCGTTAAGCAGACGGCCCGGGCCGGGTTTGATGAGACCGTCGAAGTCCACATTCGGACGAACCTGGACCCCCGCCACGCCGACCAGCAGCTCCGGGGGGCCGTTGTCCTCCCCCACGGCCTGGGAAAGCGGGTCCGGGTGCTGGTTTTCACCCAGGGCGAGGGCGAGCGCATCGCCCGGGAAGCCGGGGCCGACTACGTGGGCCTTGACGAGCTGATTCAGAAGATCCGGGAGGGCTGGCTCGACTTCGACGTAGCCATCGCGACCATGGACGTCATGGGTAAGGTGAGCCAGCTCGGGCGGATTCTTGGGCCGCGGGGCCTGATGCCGAACCCCCGGACCGGCACGGCCGTCCAGGTGGAGGACCTGGCCCGGGCCATCCGGGATGCCCGGAAGGGGCGGGTGGAGTTCCGCCTGGACCGGAGCGCCAACCTCCACATCCCCATCGGGAAGGTCAGCTTTACGGAGCAGCAGCTCCTGGAGAACCTGGCCGCCGTCATCGACGCGGTGGTTCAGGCCCGGCCGCCGGGGGCGAAGGGCCAGTTCATCCGGTCCATCACCATCTGCACGACCATGGGGCCGGGCATTAAACTTGACGTCCCGGCCACCCTTGCCCTGCCGAAGGCGGCCTGATAAAATCTTGTTGCGATAACAACTGCATACCGGGCCGAAGACAGCAGGTGCAGTGGCTTAAAGGGTCCGGGCGGACCCGCCTGCCGAGGCTAGCAAGTCCAGTGCCGGTCCTTCGCCGGCCGGCGGGTTTTGCCCCGGGTCTTCGGCCCGGGGCTGATGTTTACCAGGAGGGGCGATGCCGAGACCGGAAAAGGTCGATAAGGTAAATGAGCTTGCCCGGCTGATTGGGTCGGCAAAGTTTATCGTCCTGACCCAGTTCAGCGGCCTTTCGGTGCCGGAAATGAACGAGCTTCGCCGGCGCCTGCGGGAGGCCGGGGCCGAGTATCACGTCGTCAAGAACACCCTGACCCGGATCGCGGCCGAGCAGGTGGGTAAGACGGAGCTCATCTCTTTCCTGCAGGGACCGAACGCCATCGCTTTCGGGTTCGGGGATGAGGTGGCTTTGGCCCGCACCCTGGTCGAGTATGAACGGGGGGCCAGGGGTGCCCTTAAGGTCGTAGCCGCCGTGATGGACGGTCGGGTGCTCGGTCCGGCCGACCTGAGCACCCTGGCGTCCCTGCCGCCTCGGACGGAGTTGCTGGCCCGGGTTGTCGGGGGCATGCAGTCGCCCCTGTACCGGCTGGCGGGGGCCCTCCACAGCCTGCTGGCAGGTGTTGTCTGGGCCCTGGAGGCCCGTCGCCGGCAGCTGGAGGAGGCCGGTGGGGAGGCGGCACCGGTCGGTGCGGGAACCTAGAAGACTCAGAAAGGAGTATTCAGTCCCATGGCAACGAAGGTTGACCAGGCTATCGAGCTCATTAAAAGTATGACGGTCCTTGAGCTGGCCGAGCTGGTTAAGCGGTTCGAGGCCGAATTCGGGGTGAGCGCCGCCCCGGTGGTTGCGGCGGCTCCCGCCGCGGCCGCCCCCGCGGCCGGCGCGCCGGCCGCAGCGCCCGCGGCCCCGGCCGAGGAGAAGACCGAGTTTACGGTCATCCTTAAGGAGATCGGCCCGAACAAGATTAACGTTATTAAGGCCGTTCGGGAGCTCACCAACCTGGGCCTGAAGGAGGCCAAGGACCTGGTGGAGGCCGCCCCGAAGCCCGTCAAGGAGGGTGTAAGCAAGGCCGAAGCCGAGGCCGCCAAGAAGAAGCTTGAGGAGGCCGGGGCCGTCGTCGAAATCGTCTGAGCCTTCGGCCTTTGGGCACTGCCTTCCACTATTCCTGCCGGCGGTGCGGGGCCAGTCAGGACGCGGCTCCGGCTGACTGGCTCTGCCGCTGCGGCGAGCCGCTGGATATTATCTGGGCCTCGGTCGAGGCCCGGGCCGAATTCCTGGCCGGCGCCGCCGACCTGACCCTGGGTGAGGGGAACACGCCCGTCGTCGACCTTCCCAGGATTGCGGCCCGACTGGGTCTCAGGCGGGTCCGGGCGAAACTTGAGCTGGTGAACCCCACAGGTTCTTTCAAGGACCGTGGGGCCTGGCTTCTGGTCGGCGCCGCCCGTGCCCTCGGGGCGGCGGAGGTGGTCGAAGACTCCTCGGGCAACGCCGGGGCGGCCGTGGCCGCCTATGCCGCCCGGGCAGGCTTGCGCGCCCACATCTTCGTGCCGGCCGATACCCCGGCCCCAAAGCTCACCCAGATCCGGGCCTACGGGGCCCGGATAGTCAGCGTCCCCGGCGGCCGGGAAGCCACAACCCTGGCGGCCCTCAGGTACGTTCGGGAGGCGGGGCTCTTTTACGCTTCCCACAACCGGTCCCCGTTCTTCACCGAAGGGATGGTCAGTTTCGGGGACGAGGTGCTTCGACTCGGGCCGGCCCCGACGGATGTGGTGGTGCCGGTGGGCAACGGGTCCCTGGTGGCGGGCCTGTGGGTCGCTTACCGGCGCGCCGGCCGACGGCTTCCGCGCCTCCACGGGGTCCAGGCGCAGGCCTGCGCGCCCCTGGCTGAGGCCTGGGAGAAGGGTCTTCCCGAGCCGGTTGAGGTCGCGGCCACCCCGACCGTGGCCGGAGGCATTCGGGTGGAGCGCCCGCCCAGGGGGCGACAGGTCCTTGAAATCATCCGGGAAAGCCAGGGCTCAATGGTAGCCGTCGACGAGCAGACGATTCTTGAGTGGGTCAGGTTTCTGGCCGAGCACGAAGGGATCTTCGCCGAACCCACCTCGGCCGCGGCCCTGGCCGGCCTGGCAAGGCTCATCGCCGACGGCCGGCTGCCGCTAGATGCCGATGTCCTGGTCCCCATTACGGGAACCGGCCTGAAGGCCGCGGCCGGCTGAGTCGGGTCGGGCGGGGGTGTGCTAAAATTGGCCGGCAGATTGGCGAGGTCCCGGAGGAGGGCAACCCATGCAGGGCTCGTTTGAAACCCCGGGTGCAACCACGCAGGGCGCGGTGGTGAACACGACGTACCGGCCGCCGTTTCGGGGCCGGCACTATGCCGTAAGCTCGACCCATTATCTGGCAACCCTGGCCGGCTTCAAGATTCTGGAGCGGGGCGGGAACGCCGTCGACGCCGGGGTTGCCGCCGGCATCGCCCTGAACGTGGTTGAGCCCCACCTGACCACCTTCGGCGGGGTCGCCCCCATCGCCATTTACTTGCGTTCAAAGGACCGGGTCATCACCATAAGCGGGCTGGGCCGCTGGCCGAGGAAGGCCACCATCGATTACTACCTTGAGCGCTATGGGGGTGACCTGCCCGAGGGCATCCCCCGGACGGTGGTTCCGGCCGCCTGCGACGCCTGGCTTACGGCCCTGGAGAAGTTCGGGACGCTTTCTTTCGAGGAGGTTGTCGGCCCGGCCCTTGAGCTTGCGGCCGAAGGCTTTATCATGTACCCGCGGCTTGAGCGGGCGATTTCGGCCCAGGCCGAAAGGCTTAAAGGCTGGCCCAGCTCGGCCGAGGTTTTCCTGCCCGGGGGCGGGGTCCCGAAGGTGGGTCAGGTTTTTCGCCAGCCCGGGCTTGTGCGGACCTTTGAGGCGCTGATTGGGGCGGAGCGTTCGGCCCGGGGGCTGGGTCGTGAGGCCGGGATTCGGGCGGCCCGGGATTATTTTTACCGGGGTCCTTTAGCCCGGGAGATGGCCGGGTTTTGTCAGGCCCAGGGTGGGCTGTTAACTTGCGAGGACCTGGCCGAATTTGGGGTCAAAATTGAGCCGCCGGTGGAGACGACGTACCGGGGGTATCGGGTGTATGCCTGCGGGCCGTGGTGTCAGGGTCCGGTGGTTGTGCAGGCGCTGAATCTGCTTGAGGGCTTTGAGCTGAAGGCTCTGGGCCACAACACGGCGGATTATCTTCACCTTTTAGTCGAGGCCTTAAAGCTTGCTTTTGCCGACCGGGAGGCGTATTACGGTGACCCGGAGTTTGTCCGGGTGCCCATGGAGGTGCTGGCCAGCAAAGAGTATGCGGCTGAGCGGCGGAAGCTCATCCGGCCTGAGCGGGCCTGGGCCGGGCTTCCGCCGGCGGGGGAGACCGGGGTTGAGCCGGGGCCTGAGCCGGAGGTTGTCGGGGGACCGGCTGAGGCTGACACCAGCTATGTCTGCGTGGTGGACGGGGAGGGCAACGCCTTTTCGGCGACCCCGAGCGACCCGGCGCTGAGCAGTCCGGTGGTTCCGGGGTGGGGTTTTAGCCTCTCTTCGCGGGGGAGCCAGTCGTGGCTGGACCCGAGGCATCCTTCGGCGCTGGGGCCGTGGAAGCGGCCGAGGCTTACGCCGAACCCGGCCCTGGGGCTGGGTCCTGAGGGCGAGGTGATACCCTTCGGCTGTCCGGGCGGGGATGGGCAGACCCAGGCGATGGTCCAGGCCTTTGTTAACCTCGTTGATTTCGGGTTTAACCCGCAGGAGGCGATTGAGGCGCCGCGGGTCATCTCCATGAGCTTTCCCAACTCCTTCTGGCCCCACAGTTATTATCCCGGGCGGCTGTATGTGGAGGGCCGGATTGGGGCCGAGGTTCGGGCCGGGCTTTCGGCCCGTGGGCACGAGGTGATTGCCTGGCCGGAGTGGACGCCGGCGGCGTGTGCGGTCTGTCTGATTGTGGCGGACCTCAAGGCCGGGCGGGTCGAGGCCGGGGCCGACCCCCGCCGGGACTCTTACGCCGTCGGCTGGTAGACTGCGATCCTGGAGGTTGGTTTGATGGTCGAGGACCGCCGTTTCAGTTACGATGGACTCTGGAGCGCCAAGGCCGCCCGGCCTGCGGTGCGGGGCCGGGGGGCGGGTGGGACCCGAATCGATTTCGCCGGTGGGCGGCCGGACCCGGCGTCATTCCCGTATGAGGCGCTGGCCGAGGCGGCCCGCCGGGTTCTGGCAAAGGATGGGGCGGCGGCCCTCAACTACGGCGAGGCCCAGGGGTTTATCGGCCTGCGGGAGCTTCTCGCCGAAAAATACCGGCGGGATGAGGGCGCCCGGGTTGACCCCGATAACTTTTTGATAACGAACGGCTCGGCCCACGCCCTCCAGCTCATCGTCGAGGCCCTGGTGGAGCCGGGGGACCCGGTCATCACCGAGGCGCCGACCTGGATGGGGGCCGTCCACGCCTTCCGGGTCCAGCGGGCCGAGGTCCTGACCGTTGACCTCGAACCCGACGGCATGAACATCGACCAGCTCGAAGGCCACCTGCGCCGGCTGAGGGCCCAGGGCCGGCGGGCCAAGTTTATCTACACCATCCCCACCTTTCAGAATCCGGCCGGAATGACCATGTCCCTGGCGAAGAGGCGGCGGCTGCTGGAGCTGGCCGTCGAATACGGTACCCCGGTCATCGAGGACGACGCCTACGGCGACCTCCGGTTCGAGGGCGAGCCCCAGCCTTCCCTGCTCAGCCTGGACACGGCGGGGGCCGTCATCAAGATGGGGACCGTCTCGAAGATTCTGGCCGCCGGCCTCCGGATCGGCTGGATTATTGCCCCCAAGGATGTCGTCGGCCACTTCATGACCGTGAAGCTTGACGGCGGGACGAATCCGTTCGTTTCCCGGGTGGCGGCCGAGTACTTGCGGGAACACATGGACGACCATATCGCCGAGCTCATCGGGGTCTACCGGCGCAAGCGGGACGCCATGCTCGGAACCCTGGGCGAGTACGCCCCCGGGGAGTGCCGCTGGACCCGGCCGGAGGGGGGCTTTTTCCTGTGGATGTGGCTCCCACCTGGCACCAGCCTGGAGCGGCTCTCGGAGGCGTGCGCCCGGAGGGGCGTCGGGTTCATGCCCGGCACGGCCTGCTACCCCGACGGCCGGGGTGGGGACGCCATCCGGCTGGCCTACAGCTTCCCCACCGTGGAGGAGATCCGGGAGGGAACCCGCCTGCTCTGCGAGGCCATCCGCGAGGCTCAGACTGAAGCTTAACGGGGCCGCTGTAAAGAGACCGGGGGCGGGCCGCAAAGCCCTGCCCCCGGTTTGCGTTCGGCGCGCGTTCAGCGTACGACCACGTTTATCAGCCGTCGGGGCACGTAGATTATATTCACGACTTCCTTCCCGTTAAGCTGGGCCTGGACCCGGGGACTTTTGAGGGCGAGGGCCTTGACCTCCTCTTCAGGCATATCGGCCGGAACGGTGATCCGGTCGCGAACCCGGCCGTTCACCTGGACCGCCAGGGTCACCTCTTCTTCGACGACCAGGGCGGGGTCCCAGGTCGGGAACCGCTGCTGGTGGATGCTGTAGGGATGGCCGGTCCGGACCCAGAGTTCCTCGGCGAGGTGGGGGGTGATGGGGGCCAGCATCAGCATGAGACTCTCGATGGCCTCCTGCCAGGCCGGCGTGCCCAGCACCGGCGTCTCCCGGAACTTGTAGAGGTGGTTGACGAACTCCATCAGGGCGGCGATGGCCGTATTGAACTGGAACCGCTCCAGGTCGTTGTGGACCTTCTGGATGGTCTTGTGGGTGAGGCGCCGCAGGTTGCGGATGTCGTTCTCCCCGGGTTCGCCGGCCGGGACCTTCCCGGCGCTGATGTCGTCGTGGGTGCCCAGAACCAGCCGCCAGACCCGGTTGAGCCAGCGGTGCACCCCGCTGATGCCGGAGTCGTCCCATTCGCCCCCCTGCTCCCAGGGACCCAGGAACATCAGGTAGGCCCGGACGGTGTCGGCGCCCAGCTCGGCGACATACGGGTCCGGGGTGATGACGTTGCCCCGGGACTTGCTCATCTTCTGCCGCTGGACGATGATGTGGCCCTGGTGGTAGAGGCGCAGGAACGGCTCATCAAAGTCCACCAGGCCCAGGTCCCGCAGGGCCTTGATGAAGAACCGGGCGTAGAGCAGGTGCATGGTGGCGTGCTCGGCCCCGCCCGTATACTGGTCCACCGGACACCAGAACTTCACCTTCTCGGGGTCCCAGGGGCCATCCTGGTAGTCGGGGCTGGTGTATCTCAAGAAATACCAGGATGAGTCAACGAAAGTGTCCATGGTGTCGGTTTCCCGCTTCGCCGGGCCGCCGCACTTCGGACAGGTGGTGTTGACGAAGGCTTCGTGGTACTTCAGGGGCGACTCGCCCGTCGGCCGGAATTCGGCGTCGGGGGGCAGGAGAACCGGCAGGTCCTTTTCGGGCACGGGCACAATGCCGCAACTGTCGCAGTAAATGATGGGGATGGGTGTTCCCCAGTAGCGCTGGCGGGAGATGAGCCAGTCCCGGAGCCGGTAGGCCACCGTTCGCTTCCCCAGGCCGTGCTGTTCGACGTAGTCGGCCACGGCCTCCTTCCCCCGGTCGCTGGGCAGGCCGTCAAAGGGGCCGGAGTTGACCATGACGCCGGGGTCGACATAAGCTTCGGTGAGCTCCTCGCCCTGCCAGCCCGGCGGGGCGATGACCACCTTGATGGGGAGGCCGAATTTCCGGGCGAACTCGAAGTCCCGCTGGTCGTGGGCGGGGACCCCCATCACGGCCCCGGTGCCGTAGGTGAGCAGGACGTAATCGGCAATGAAGATGGGAACCCGCTCACCCGAAAGGGGATTCCGACAGTAGGCCCCGATAAAAACGCCCGTCTTCTCCCGCTCGGTGGAGAGCCGCTCGATTTCGGTCTCCCGGCGGGTCTGCTCCACGTAGGCTTCAACTTCCGCCCGGCGGTCCGGGGTTGTCAACTTCGACACCAGGGGGTGTTCGGGGGCGAGGACCATAAAGGTTACCCCGTAGATGGTGTCGGGGCGGGTCGTGAAGACCCTGATCTCCTCGGGATGGCCCTCCACGGGGAAGGCGATCTCGACGCCCTCACTCCGGCCGATCCAGTTTTTCTGCATCAGGATGGTCTTTTCGGGCCAGTCAATGACCTTGGAGAAGTCAAGCAGTTCTTCGGCGTATTTAGTTATCCGGAAGAACCACTGCTCCAGGTCACGCTTGATGACCGGGGTGCCGCACCGCTCGCAGGTCCCGTCGATGACCTGCTCGTTGGCCAGGACGGTCTGGTCTTTGGGACACCAGTTTACGGGGGCGAGGGCGCGGTACGCCAGTCCGGCTTCGTAAAACTTCAAAAAGATCCACTGGTTCCACTTGTAGTACTCGGGCAGGCAGGTGACTACCTCCCGGGCCCAGTCGTGGGCGGGGCCCATCGACCTGAGCTGGCGGCGCATGTTCTCGATGTTGCGCATGGTCCAGGTGTGGGGGTGGATGCCGTAGCGGATGGCGGCGTTCTCGGCCGGGAGGCCGAAGGCATCGAACCCCATCGGGTACATGACGTTGTAGCCCTGCATGCGCCGGAACCGGGCGTGGGCATCCGAGGGGGCCATGGCGTACCAGTGGCCGATGTGCAGGTCGCCGGAAGTGTAGGGGAACATCGTAAGCATGTAAAACTTGGGTCGGGCCGGGTCCTCCACGGCCCGGTAGATTCCGTCCGCTTCCCAGCGCTCCTGCCACTTCGGCTCGATTTCCTGCGGCCGATACCGTTCGACCATCAGACGCACCTCCAGGTGAAATTTAAAGCTCCCGTCCCTCGGGACGGGAGCTCTGCCCGGTTTCGACTCCCGCGGTACCACCCGAGTTGACGCCGCCCCGACGCGCCGGGGCCGGCATCCCCTCAGCCGCGCTAACGGGCGGACCCGGCCGGGCCTACTGACCCCGTCGGGGCGTTCAGCCTGGCGGCTCAGGGGCGAGTTCGGGGGCATGCTCTGCCGGGCTTGCACCAGGCCCCGGCTCGCTGAAGAGCAGCGGCCGCCCTACTACTCCCCGTCGACGCAGTTAAGTCTCGGGCTTTCCGTCTAACGGATTATCATACCGGCCGGGCCCTGTCAAGGTCCGGACCCGGGTTGCGGCGGAACGGCCAGGACGGCGTAGTCCGCCGAACCGGTCCGAAGGGGCTTAAGCGACGGCCACTCGTACCAGCCGACCCGAAGCCGCTTGCCGGCCAGGGTCTCGCCGGCCGGCAGGGTCAGGACCAGCCGTTCGGGCACGATCCGGCCCGGTTCCCACTCCGACGTCGGCAGCCGCCCTTCCCAGGGCCAGCCGTCCCGCTGGGCCGCAATCCGACCCTCTTCGTCGATGAGGTGGACAAATCGGGTGTAATTGGCCGGCGGGGTCCGCAGCGCCCGCCAGTAGAGCCAGACCGTCGCCTCATTCCCGGCCTCTGAGACCCGGTAGCCTTCAAGCTCAAAGAGGCCCCCGAAGGTGGGGCCATCCCCCGGCCCGGGGACCTGCGCCTCCTCCGGCCGCAGAACCCACACCGGGTCGGTGACCAGGAGAAACGGCCGCCCGTCCCGGTCGACCTTGAGGCTGTGGTCGGGAATCCCCACCTCGTAGAGGCCGACCCGCAGGTGATACGGCCCCGTCGACATCTCGGCCGGGAGCCTGAGGCGGTGCGTGTCGACATAATAAAAATCGGGCTTCCAGGCGTAGGTGGGCAGGGCGCCGGGGTTGCCGTTGTCGCTGGCCGCCGCCGGGCGGAAGCTGGTCCGGTCGATCAGGTGGGCAAAGCTGCTGTAGGCGGTGTCCACCGGGCCGACGGGTCGCCAGTAGAGGGTGACGGTGAGCTCGTCCCCCGGCCGCGGCTGCTCAGGCTCGACCCGGTAGCCAAGGAGGCGCAGCTTTCCGCCGAAGTCGACGTCCAGCCGCCGGGTCATTCCCCAGGGGGCGTCGGGCGCCGATGCCAGCCGGAAGAGCAGGGTGTGGGGGTCGATGATGAGCTCCTTCCCGAGGAAGAGCACCCCAAAGAAGGCCCCAAGCATAACCGGGCCGCTGGGGGAAAGGGCCGGGTTTTCGACGGGGACCGGTCCAGGCCCCGGTCGGGTCCGGAGGAGGCCGGTCGCAAAGACCAGGACGGCCAGACCTGAGGCGAAATCGGCCGCAAGCCGGTTCGGGATCTCGGCCCAGAAGACGGAAACCTCGTGCTCCCCGGCCGGGACATCCACCACCAGGAGGCCGGTGCCGGCCTCGGCCCGCCAGGGAACCGGCTTCCCATCCACGGCGGCCTGCCAGCCCGGAAACCCCAGAATCCAGAAACGGACCGGCCGTCCGCCGTCAAGGGAAACCCGGTAGGCCTGGCGGAGGGGCTCCGCCGCGACCTGTCGGGCCTGGCCCCCGCCCAGGGATGCCCGGTCGAGCCGGTCCAGCAGTTTTTCAGGGGTGCAGTCCGATAGGAACGGCGACGCCTTCGGCCGGTCGACGCCCCGGGGCAGAAACTCGCCGACGCTGGTCAGCCCGATAACCCCCGCCCGAACCTCGTACTGAACCAGGTCGCAAACCGTCCGGCCGTTGAGGGTCTCCCGGTCCCAGTAGGGGTAAAGCAGGGGCGCAACGCCCCCGAGGACAACCGCCGCCGCAACCCCGAGGCCCACGGGTCGGAGCCGGGCCGGGAGGCTGCCGACGCCAAGGCCGGCCAGCCAGGCCAGGACAATTCCGAGCTGGCCGAGCCAGCGCCAGGGAAATTCGGCGTAGGCGAGCAGGGGGGCGTGAGCCCAGACCGGCTCCGAGGGGGCCGTCATCAGGAAAAGGCAGCCGCCGACCCCGGCCGCCCCGAGCAGGGCGGAACCCCGCCGGTCCCGGGAGGTGAGTCCGGCCAGGACCCCGAAGGCTGCCAGGCCCAGCAGGTGGGCGCCCGCCGTCCGGGCATCGGGCGGGTTTCCCCGGTAGAGCTCCCGGGGCGGGATCGGCTCCACCAGGCTTGAAAGCGGCCGAAAGTGCTGCCGGAAATCGTAATACCCGGTCAGAATGCGCTCAAGCTGGACCAGGGGCCTTTCGGTCAGGGCCGGCCACCAGTAGAAGGCGGCAAGCCCAAGCCCCAGGCAGATGCCGGCCGCGGCCGGAAGAAGGTTGCGGGACGGAACCCGCCGCAGCAGGCCGACCCCGAGCCCATACGCGCCGGCCACCAGGCCCGCCAGCATCGCCGTGACGTTGTGGGTGACAATCAGCAGGCCCAGGGCGGCCCCGAGCCCCAGGGCGTCGGCCCGGGCCCCGCCGACCAGGACCCTGTGAAGAAAAAACAGCAGCCACGGCTCCAGGGAAAGGGCAAGGAACTGGGGGTAATCCCCCTGCCAGTAAACTTCCCGGATGTAGAACGGGGCGTAAATGAAGGCCACGGCCGCGGCCGCCGCCCCCTCCGCCGGCACCCACAGTCGGGCGAACCGGTACATCCCCACGGCTCCGCCAAGGAAGCCGGCAACGGTAAGGGCCTTTACTGCCGGCTCGGGCCCGCCGAGGAGCAGGCTCAGGAGCCCCCCGGTCCAGGCGAAAAGGGGCCCGTGGTAGTTGAAAAGCGGGTACCCCAGACCAAAGGCCAGGTCCGGAAGCCAGCGGCTGAAGACAACCCCGTGGGCCAGCAGGGCCGTCGTCTCCACGACCCGGTAGTAATGGAGCATGCCGTCGATGCTGGCGTAGAGGCCGGGGCCGGTCAGAGGCCAGAGGGCCGGAAGCGAGGCCAGCAGCATCACCGGAACGCAGAGGCGCAGCCGGTCCATCCCGGATATTTTACCCGCCGGGGTCAGTCAAGCCGGGCGAGGGCCACCGCCCCCGGCGGAAGCCGGTCGCCGGTCTGCGGGTCGTAGACGATGACGTAGAGGGCGCCGCCTGACTTCAAAACCAGGCGGTGGGCGTCGGCGACAACCTCGCCCGGAACCCAGCCCGTCATCGGCCGCTCGCCCCCGGCCGGAATCCCGTCGTGCTGGGCGACAAGCCGCCCGTCGGGCCCGATGACCTGGACGCTCACATGGTAGGCTTTGGGAATCTCCCCCAGGGCCGACCAGAACAGGGTGACGTCCAGGGTCCGCTCGGCGGGCCCGGGAGCCGGCGCCAGGCTCAGCCGGTAGGCGTCAAGGCGGACTACGCCGCCGAAGTCGACCCCAACGGCGGTTGCGTCGGCCGGAACCTCGGCCGTGCGGCGGACCGGCACAATCTCGACCTCACCCAGGGGAACTTCCCTTCCCCCGGCCCGCACCCCAAGCCGGGCGGTGCCGGCCGGGGCGGCCGCCGGCACCCGCAGGGCGACGAACTGCCGGGCCCACGTTCCGGGGCCGACCCTCTGCGCCGCCCGGGCGAGGAGTTCGCCCCCGGCGCCGGCGAGGGAAACCTCGGCCTCAACGGTTCGGGCCAGGCCGGACCAGACCAGCTCGAAGCGCAGGGTCTCCCCGGGCCGGGCCGCCGGCGGCGGCCCGCCTGAAACCCCGACGAGCAGGCCCCCGGCAACGGGGGCGCCGATGGGCCGGTCCACCGCCGGGTCCACCAGGGGGGTCGACGTCGGCCCGCCAACGGCGACCTCGCCCAGGTCCATCGCCGCCTTGCCGCCGGCAGGGAACGGCGCCAGGGTGGCCGCGTCGTAGAGGACCAGCTCGAGCCGATAGCTCCCCGGGGGAGTTCCGGCCGGCACCGCGATTCCGTAGCGGTCGTCGACCGTCTCCCCGTCGGCCCAGCCCGGAGCGGGCCGGAACCCGGCCTGGGGCCGGGTATCCAGCGACCAGACGACATTGCCCTGCCCGTCAACGAGCCGCAGGGAAAGCTTTACGTCCGGCCGCGGGCCGGGCTCAGCCTGCCAGCGCAACCTCAGCCGGTAAAGGTCCGGCCGGTCGGGTTGAGCGGCCGTCAGGGCGTACTCGACGAGCCGAATGCCGGCGCCCGGGAAGCTTATCTCCGCCGGGCGGGGACTTTCGGCGACGGGGGGCGCAAAATAAACGAGGCGGTTGTCCCCGAACCAGCGCTCGAAGGTCCGGTGCCAGCGGGCGGTGAGCCACCCTTCTACGGCCAGCCGGGGGTCGTAAGCCCGGGTGTCGGTGTCGATGAGCCAGAGGCCCGTGCGGTCCCGGGCCAGCCCCGCGAGGGCCGTAAGGGTGGCCGCCTCATCGATGGGGTGCTCGGTGGGAAGAAGGTGAACGGGAAGCTTGGGCCCGGCAGGAAGGGACCGGCTGTAGTACCAGAAGAGAAACTGCTGGGACCAGCCGTCCAGAACAACGGCCTCCCCCGGCCGGGCATGGTCGGCAATGTAGCGAACCAGCTCCCGGTAGCGGACCCGGTCCGAGATCGGGTTGAAGATGAAGCTGAGCAGGCCCACCAGGCTCAGCCCCACCAGCCCCGCCGCCCCGAGGCCGGCGGCGGGGCGCAGCCTCTGCCCGGGGCGGACAAGGCCGGCGGCCAGAGCAAGAAAGGCCGGCAGGGTTCCGGCGAAGTAGCGAACCTCCAGCATCGGCCGGAAGAGCGAAACCCCGGCGCCAACCACCAGGGGCAGGCCGGCCTGAAGCAACAGGAGCGTCCGGAGCGCGTCCGGGCGGCCGACGGCCGCGGTCAGCAGGCCGGCTGCCCCGGCGCCCGCACCGAGGCCCACCAGAACCGGCAGGAGCAGGGGAGCATTGCCGGTCAGGGTCAACAGGGGACTGAAGAGCAGCCGGGTCCCAATCTGGGGCCAGTCGGGAATGACCGTCAGGCCCAGGGTCTGGCCGGCAAGAAACTCGACAGCCCGCAGGAGGATGCCGACCGGGTCAAGGCGGGGCCGCTGGTTGTAACCCAGGCTCACCTGCCAGGCGGCGGCCAGCCAGACGAGACAGCCGCCGGCCGCAAGCAGGTGGGCCGAAAGCCAGGCCCGCAAATTTCGCGGCCGGACGGCCAGACCCCACAGGCCCAGGGCGGCCAGGGTGAAGAGGCCGTAGTAGTGGACAAGGGCTGCCAGGCCCGCCAGGAGGCCGGCGGCCAGCGCCCGGCGGCCCAGGGGCCGCTCGTGAAAACCTGCGGCCGCCAGCAAGGCAGCGCCGCTGAGGGTTGCCAGCGGCCCGTACATGCGGACGGCGTGGGCGGCCCAGAAGAGGAGTGGGCTCAGAGCCGCCAGGCCAAGGGCAAACCGGGCCGGGGCCTTGCCCCAGACCCGGCGGGCAAGGGCGTAGACGATGGGGATTGTGGGAATGGTCGCCAGAATGGATAAATACCGGAGGGCAAACTCGGAGTTGCCGGCCAGGGCCGTCCAGCCGGAAAGGCCCAGGTAGTAAAGGGGAGGGTGGGGCTCGCCGGTGAGGGTCTGACGGATGATAGCGGCCGGTCCCTGGGCCGCCAGGTAGGCGCTGAAGGCGTCATCGCCGGTGAGGTTGAGCCGGAGCGGGTCGCAGACCCAGAGGCCGAAGGCGGTCAGAATGGCCAGGACGGCCGGGAATTCGGTTCGGGACACCCCCTGAATTATATCCCCCGGCTCCGGCCCCGAGGGGGCAGGCCTAGGGGCTGACGGTAACGGTGCCGAGGACCACGTAGTCCGGCGGGTCGTGGCCCGCGGCCGGCACCGGGCCGACCCCGGCCCTGAAAAACCCGGCCACCAGCCGGTATTCCCCCGGCGGAATATCGGCAGGAATGCGGATGGCGCACTGGTCGGTCACCGTTGTGCCGGGTGACCAGGTGGAGGTCGGCCGGGCACCGAACCCGGGCGGGGCGTGGCGTCCGAGCACCGTCCGGCCGTCGGGCCCCAGCAGGTGGACAAACCAGTCGTAGTCGGTATCCACCGGCCCCCCGGCCCGAAAGTCGAATTCCAGCCGGAAGGCCGCGCCCGGCCGGGCCCGGTTGGTCTCGATTCCGAACCCGGTCAGCTCAATGCCGTTTTGCCACCGGTAGTTAACCTGCTGGCGGCCCAGGCGGTCGGCCGGCGGAAGGTAGCCGAACACTTCGTAACTTCCGACCCAGCCGGCGGTGAACCTGTATGCCGTCAGGTTCAGCCAGAATTCGAGGTCCCGGGCCGGCTCGGTGGGTGGAATGTGCGCCCGGTCGACGACAAGCCAGATGGCCCGGGAGTCCGAAGAAGACTCCAGCACGGCCTCAAACCCGGTCCGCTGGTAGGGCGAGTACCAGTGGTGGACGAATCGGCCTTTTACAAGCCCGAGCCAGTAATAGGTGAAGAACTCGTTGGAGACCGTCACCAGGGTAAAAGGCTGACCGGCGGAACCTACCCGTTCGGCAAGCTGGCGGGCCTCGGCCAGCGGGAGGCCGGGGAAATCCCGGGTGAGGGCCGCGCTCCGGCTGAGCAGGCCGGCGGTCAGGGCGGCCGGAAGACCCAGGGCTACCCCGGCCACGAGGGCCGGACGGCGGCCCGGGCGACTTAAAACCATGAGGCCAGCCGCAACCACGACCCCCAGCGAGAGGACCAGGCCGAGGACGGCGTCCTGCACAACCGACCCGTCCGCCAGGTGGTGCCACCAGATAAAATCAACCTGCGCCGGACTCCAGTTGAGAAGCTGATAGACGGCCGGCGACCGGTACCAGAGGCTCAGGTCATACCAGGGCAGGTCCGGGTCGGTGGCCCAGTCGAACTGGAGCACGGCCCGGTCCCAGGCCCCGGCGACCACCGCGAGCTGGACGGGAAGACTCAGCGCCAAGGCCCCGCCGACCAGGACCTTGCCGGACCACCCCGGCCGGTCGGCCAGGGCCGCGGCCGGCAGGCTGAGCAGGGGGAGCAGGGGAACCGTAAACCGGGGACCCCAGGCAAGGCCGCCGTACCAGGCGTCGTAGCCCCCGTAGGCAACGAGGGTAGCCAGGGCGGTTCCCAGGGCCGCGGCGGCCACTGCCCGGCTCCGTTGCCACACCCCAACCCAGCCGGGCGCAACCAGCAGAACGATGGGGGAGAAAAAAGCGAGACCCTTGGCCGGGCTGAAAAGCTGGCCGTAGGTCCGGGCCAGGAGGGTTGTCGGGGAATATTCGGGCAGGATTTTGAGCAGGCCCTCCGGACCGAACCGCCAGGCCGCAACCGCCCCGGCCCCCGCCAGAACGGCGAGGCCGGCGATGAGGACCCATCTGGCCCCCCGGGACTTCGGCTTGAGTCCGACCAGCAGGGCACCCCCCAGGAATGCCGGCAGGGCAGCCGCGGCCGTTACTTTGACAACCGCGGCCGAAAGCAGACAAAGGACCCAGGCAAAGGCCAGACTGGGGCGGCCGGACTTCTCCCAGGCAAGGAACAGACCCAGGGCCCCAACCCAGGCCAGGCCGACGGTCGGCTCCCGCAGAAAGGTCCGGGCGTACGGCCAGGCCATGGTCCCGAGGCCGAAGGCCAGGGCCGCGCTCAGGGCGCCCGTCCGGCCGAAGCCGAGCCCCCGGGCCAGCAGGAAGAGACCGGCGCCGGTGAGGGCCGTGGTGAAGACGTTGACCAGCATGACGGCGTGGATAGTATTTACGCTGGGGAGGTTCCGGGCCAGGGCGTAGAAGGGGGCCGCCAGGAAGGCCTGCCCCGGCTCGACCCGGCCGACCGGATTGTGGATTTTTGCGAACTCCAGCTGGGGCGTGGCGAACCGGCCGGTCTGCACCAGGCTCTCGGCAAGGGCGTAGATGGCGAACTCGTCGATGGACCCGAATCGTCCGCCGAAGGTCAGCAGGTAGACCGACGCCAGGAAGGCAAAGACGGCGGCGGCCGTCGCCAGCTCGGCACCCGGCCGGCGGTCAGAGGCGGCCATGGTTCCCGAAGCCCTGCACGCCGGTAATTTTAACAGAAGGGGCGCCGGGCTGGTTAGAAAAGCCCGGCCGCCGGGGCGGCCCTGTCCCGGCGGCCGGGCGGTGGGGCGGCGAAAGCCGGTTCAGTGCTCGACGATGTACAGGTAGTCGTACATGCGGACAAAGATGTTCCAGTTCGGCCGCCAGTCGCCGTCTTTTGTCTTGGGCATCCCCTTCACCCGCGGCTTGAGCAGGCCGACCCCCAGCGGGTAGTAGACGAAGACGAAGGCGGCATCCTGGAGCATGATCTCGTCGGCCTTCCAGTACATCTCCGCCCGCTTCTGCCGGTCGACGATGCCCTTGGCCTCGTTGACAAGCTTATCGTACTCGTCGTTGGACCACTGGTGCCGCTGGCCCGAGGGGAACTTGGAGTAGAACACCAGATACTGCTGGTCATTAGGGTCCGGGTAGTCCATATACCAGCGAATCCAGACGGTCTGGAGCTTGTGCTCCCAGAGCTGGCCCCGGAAGGCCCGCGGTTCCATCACTTCCAGTTCGACGTTCATGTTGAGGTTCTCTTTCAGCATCTGGATGATGGCCTGGGCCGCGGCCTTGGGGGCGTCGCCCTCTTCCCGCATGTAAATCTTGATGGGGGGCCAGTTGCGGCCGCCCTCGTAGGGGGTGCCCTGCAGGTACTTGATGGCGTCCTTGCCCTCGTACTTCACCAGGGGGTGGTCCTTGGTAATCTTCGGGTTGAAGCCCCACCAGCCCGGCGGGTTGAAGGTGTAGGCCGGCCGCCCGAGCCCCTGCAGGACGGCGTTAACGATCCGCTCCCGGTCAATGGCGTGGGCCACGGCCTGCCGGACCCGCTTATCATCCCAGGGCTTGTGCTTGACGCCCAGCTCCAGGTAGAAGGTACCCACCAGGTCAAACTTGATAATCTCCTTGGAAAGCTTCGGGTCGGCCTGAACCCGGCGCCACTCGCCCAGGGGAACCCGGAAGTGCCAGTCGATTTCGTTGTTTTCGTAAGCCAGCTGGCTGGCCGCGGTGCCGATGACCGGAACGATGACCCGCTCGATCTTGATGTCCTTCGCCTTCCAGTAGTATGGGTTTTTGACAACCTCGTAGACCCTGTCGTGCTCCCAGCGTACGAGCTTGAAGGGGCCGTTGCTCACCACCTCCGGTACCTTGTTGGGGTCGGTCCAGGCATCGCCGTATTTTTCGACGGATTTGCGGTGGGACGGCAGGGCCGCAATATACGACGTGAGCACCGGCCAGTAGCCCCGGGGCCCCTCCAGCTCGCAGACCAGGGTGTAGTCGTCCTTGGCTTTGACGCCGATGGCGTTGATATCGTCAATCTTTTTCTGGTTGACGGCCTCGGCGTTTTTGAGGTCGTAAAGAAAGCCGGCGTAGGGGGCGGCGGTGCGGGGGTCAAGCTGGCGCTTAAACGACCACTCGAAGTCGTGGGCCGTCACCGGGTCGCCGTTAGACCATCGGCTGTCCTTTCGCAGATAGAAGGTCCAGACTGAACCGTCGGCATTGGGCTCCCAGCGCTCGGCGATGTCGGGCTGGACGTCGAAGTTGGGGTCGAACATGGTGAGGCCGGCGAAGAGGTTGGCAAACCCGCCGCAGTAAAGGTCCTTGTTGAAGTCGTGGCTGGCCGGGTCCTGCTCGGTATTGGTCCTGAAAACCTGTTCCTTGGCCAGCTTTTCGCCCAGGTCCTCCGGCCGGGGCTGCTGGGGCTGCTGGGTCGGGGCGCAGGCATAGCCGCCGGCGGCCGCCGCGGCGGCCACGATGGCTAAAAATTCCCGCCGGCCGAGCCGCACCGCCTCAAACCGCCTGGCCAGAAGTTTCAACTGCTCCTCATCTTCCCACCAGCGGAAAATATCGGACATGCCACCTGCCTCCTTTCTCGATTTTTAAATTCTCCCCGCCTTAGCGCCCTGGTTTGGCATGATGATAGTGAATTCTGAGTACGTTGTCAAGGACCGGTTATTGACGCACCGGCCCACGAGATCTCTTACTTTGTTCATTCGTTCATGCGCGGATCCAGGGCGTCCCGCAAGCCGTCGCCGAAAAACGTAAAGGCCAGCATAAGCAGGCCGATGGCCAGGGCCGGGAAGAGGGACATGTGCCAGTATGACCGGATGTACTGCTGGTACTCGCCCACCATCTGGCCCCAGGACGGGGTTGGCGGGTTGATGCCCACGCCGATGAAGCTCAGGGCCGCCTCGGTGAAGATTGCCTGGGGAATCCCGAAGGTAACGGCCACGATAATGGGGGTGAGGGCGTTCGGCAGCAGGTGGCGCACAATGATCCGGCCACTCGATGCCCCCATCGTCCGGGCGGCCTTGACGAACTCCTTCTCCCGAAGGGAGAGCACCTGGGCCCGCACCAGCCGGCTCAGGGTAACCCAGCCGACGAGGCCGATGGCGATGAAGATGTTAAAGAGCCCCTTGCCCAGCATCGTCATGATCAGGATTACGAATAACAAAGTCGGGAACGCGTACATGATATCCACGAAACGCATGATGGCCGTGTCGATTTTCCCGCCGTAGTAGCCGGCGATGGCCCCAATGGGCACCCCGATGAGGACCACGATGAACTGGGCCACCAGCCCGACGGTCATCGATACCCGCGCCCCGTAGATCATCCGGCTGAGCATATCCCGGCCGTTCAGATCGGTCCCCAGGGGAAACTCCGCCGACGGGTACTCGGCAATGTGGTCCCAGAACTGCTCGGCGTAGTCGTGGGGAGCGATGACCGGCGCAAAGACGGCCAGGAACGAGAAGAACAGGATGACGGCCAGCCCGAACATGGCCAGCCGGTTCCGGAGAAGCCGCCGCAGGGCGTCCCCCCAGAGGCTTGCCCGCCGGGCGGGCACCCATTCCAGCTCCTCCTCGGCCGTCGGGACGGCCAGCGACCTCTCAAGTCTGGCCCGGGGGTCGGCTTCAAAGAGCTGCATCGGCCGCGCCTCCTCTAGTCGTACCGGATCCGGGGGTCGAGGAAACCGTAGATGAGGTCCACCACCAGGTTCATGACCACGACGAAGGCCCCGAAGAGCAGAAAGACGGCCATGATCATCGGGTAGTCCCGGGCCAGCAGGCTCTGCACGAAGAATCGGCCCATCCCGGGCACCCGGAAGATCAGCTCGACGAAGGGCGAGCCGGTCCCCACCGCCGCGAAGAGGGGCCCCAGGATCGTTACCGGCGGGATGAGGGCGTTCTTAAGGACGTGCACCAGGATGACCCGCCGCTCGGCAAGCCCCTTGGCCCGGGCGGTTCGGACGTAATCGGAGCGAATAACGTCCACCATGCTCGACCGGGTGTAGCGGGCGATGATGGCCATCGGCCCGAGGCCCAGGGTGATGGTGGGCAGGATCCAGTCGACCGGCTGGTCCCAGCCGCCCGTGCGGGGAATGATGGGGAGAAGCATGACGAAGACGATGATCAGGACCACGGCCAGCACAAAGTTCGGGGTGGCGACCCCGAGCATGGCCGTAAAGGTGCAGAAATAGTCAATGGGGCCGTTCTGGTTGATCGCGGCCAGAATGCCGAGGGTCATGCCGACCACGACGGCGAAAAGGAGGGCCATCGTCCCCAGGTGGAGGGAGACCGGGAAGGTCCGGCCGATGATCTCCGTGACCTTGCTCGTCCGGTAGCTGTAGCTGTACCCGAAGTCGAGCTGGACGGCCTTGACCAGAAAGTTAATGTACTGTTCATGGAGGGGGCGGTCGAGCCCCCAGGCCGCCGCCAGGTTCTTGAGGTCCTCGGGGCTTAACGGGTTTGCCCCTTCGGGCTGGAGGGGCGAGCCCGGGGTGTTGTGCATCACAATAAAGATGATCAGGGACATTGCCAGCAGCGTCGGCGGAATCATCAGGACGCGCCCGAGAACGTACCGGAGCACGGTCAATCCCCCCTGCGCTTAAGCTCCACCGGGGCCGCCTCGGCGTAGTGGCAGGCGACCAGGTGGTCCCGGTCGATCTCCCGCAGCTGCGGCTCGACCTCCGAGCATTCCGGCCGGGCGATGGGGCAGCGGGTGTGGAAGCGGCAGCCGGCCGGCGGGTTGATGGGACTCGGAACGTCTCCCTGAAGAATGATCCGCTGTTTCTTGTAGCGCCGGTCAGGAACGGCCACCGCCGAAAGGAGGGCCAGGGTGTAGGGGTGCCTGGGGTTGTTCATGATGGTCAGGGTCGGGCCGACCTCCACCAGCTTGCCCAGGTACATCACCCCGACCCGGTCGCTGATATACGCCACGACGGCCAGGTTGTGGGCGATGAACAGATACGTCAGGTTGAATTCGGCCTGCAGGTCCTTGAGCAGGTTGAGCACCTGGGCCTGAATGGAGACGTCGAGGGCCGAGACCGGCTCGTCGCAGATGACAAGCTTTGGCCGGAGGGCCAGGGCGCGGGCGATGCCGATGCGCTGACGCTGGCCGCCGGAAAACTCGTGGGGATAGCGGTTGACAAAGTACGCGTTGAGGCCGACCACCCGCAGGAGTTCTTTAACCCGGCCCTCCCGCTCGGCCCGGTCGCCGACGCCGAAGATTTCCAGCGGTTCGGCCACAATGGCACCTACCGTCATCCGCGGGTCCAGGGAGGAGTAGGGGTCCTGGAAGATCATCTGCATGCCGCGGCGCAGGGGCCGGAGGCGGCTTTCGGGCAGGTGGGTGATATCGTGGCCGTCGAAGATTATCTGGCCGTCGTCCGGCTCGTAAAGGCGGATCACCGTCTGGGCAAGGGTGGATTTGCCGCACCCGGACTCCCCGACCAGGCCGAAGGTTTCGCCCCGCCGGACGTCGAAGCTTACCCCATCGACGGCCTTTACAACCGCAGGCTTCTTGAGAAAGCCGCCCCCAACCTTAAAGTATTTTTTGAGGTTCCGCACGGAAAGAAGAACATCCGCGGGCGGCTGGGAGGTTGGGGTCAGCGGGTGCGGACGGAACTCCTGCTCAGGCATAGAGCCAGCACGCAACCTCGTGGTCGGGTCCGACCCGGACCACCGGCGGGTCCTCGGCGCACCGGGCCGCGGCGTGGGGGCACCGGGGCCGGAACCGGCAGCCGGCTGGCGGGTTAAGCAGGTTCGGCGGCAAACCCCGGATCGGCCGGAGCCGCTCCTTAACGGTGGGTCCCAGCCGCGGGACCGACCCCATCAGGCCGACGGTGTAGGGATGCTTGGGGTCGCTGAAGAGGCTGTCGGCGTCGGCCGCCTCAACGATGCGGCCGGCGTACATCACCACGACCCGGTGGCAGAGCTCGGCCACAACCCCCAGGTCGTGGGTGATGAGAATCACGGCGGTGCCGAGCTCCCGGTTCAGCCGGGCGATGAGGTCCAGAATCTGGGCCTGGATGGTCACGTCCAGGGCGGTGGTCGGCTCGTCGGCAATTAGGAGCCTGGGGTTGCAGGCCAGGGCCATCGCGACCATCACCCGCTGGCGCATCCCGCCCGAGAACTGGTGGGGGTAGTCGTCGATTCGGCGCTCGGCGTCGGGAATGCCCACCCGCCGGAGAAGCTCAACGGCCCGCCGCCGGGCCTCGGCCGGGCTCAGGCCCAGGTGAACCTGGAGGGGTTCGGCAACCTGGAACCCGACGGTGAGGACCGGGTTCAGGGAGGTCATCGGGTCCTGGAAGACCATGGAGATAACGTTGCCCCGGATCTCCCGCATTTCGTCCTCGGAGAGGCGAACCAGGTCCAGGGCCTGCCCGTCCCGGTAGAGAATTATCTGCCCCTCGACGATGCGGCCGGGGTAGGGGACAAGCCGCATGATGGAGAGGGAGGTGACGCTCTTGCCGCAGCCGCTCTCGCCGACGATGCCGACAGCCTCACCCCGGCCGACGGTGAAGGAGACCCCGTCGACGGCCCGGACCACGCCTTCCCTGGTAAAGAAATGGGTTTTAAGGTTTTTAACTTCCAGTACGGGTTCCGTGCCCATTCGCCGGGACTCGTTTTAAAACTTCGTGCCGCCTGAGCCGGTTTGCTGGCCCTGTCAGGGCCTGCCAACCGCTCACCGCAATTATAGTTAAACCAGGCGGCATCCGCAACGCCGGGTCCGGCCGGGGTTGGCCGGCGTCAACCACTCAAATATCGTTCCGGTTCGGGTCCCGGGGCAACGTACTCTCTGCCCAACCCGGGAGTTGCAGTTTCGTCACACCGCACAACAGGAGGGCCTGTTCGTCAGCCGCCCGGGCCAAAAACGTCGGGGTAGCGGTGGAGCTGGGCGGTCAGGTCCTCGTCCCATCGGATGGCGAGGACCCGCCAGCCCCGGGCGATCAGCTCCCGCCGGAGGGCCTGGTCCTTCGCCCGCTGGTCCGGGTGGTCGTGGGGCGGACCGTCGCAGAAGACGAGGATGTTCGGCTCGTAAAAGAAGTCCGCGATGCAGTGGGGGTCAGGGATGCTCTTCTGGGCGTCGTCCGGAAGCCGATACCCGCCCCGCTCCAGGGCCCCTAGAAAGTCCAGCTCGAAGCTGGACCCGGCCCGGGACCGCAGCCATTCCAGGTGCTCCGCCCGGCTCCGGCCCTCAAGCCGGGCCGCAACCCGGCTTTCGGCCAGCCGCAGGAGCACGGGCAAAACGGACCGGCGGTCGAGGAGCCTGGATTCAAGCTGGTTCGCGTAGCTTAAAAGACACTCGTAGCAGGCCCGCGGGCACTCGGGCCGGGTGTCGTTGCCGGCCTCGTCGAAATGGCAGACCCGCAGGGCCTCCCGGGCGGCCAGCGCCAGCGCCCCTGGGTCCTCCACCAGCCGGCGCAGGACCCCCACACCCCCCTCGGCCGCCTCGTAGAAGAGGAGGGCCCGGTACTCGCCGGCCCCCACCCGCTCCACCGCCAGCTCGGTCTCTTCCAGCTGAAAGGCCTGCTCGAGCCCCCGCTTCAGGGCATACTGCAGGCTGGCCTCGACGACCGGGTCCGCCCGCAGTTCCGGGTCGGCGAACCGGACAAGCAGTATGTTCTGCGTCTCCTGGACGGCCAGGTTTACCCGGACCACCGAAGTCGGTCGGGGGGGCACGCTCACCGGGTCGGTTGGCAGTTCGCCCGTATCGAGGTCAACCAGGAAGCCGTCCGGCCGGCCCACCCAGCCCCGGTTTATCAGCATTACGGTTGCGGCGGGCGCGTAAACCAGCCGGAGCACGGGTGCATCGCCGACGATTGCATCGGCCTCCATTACCGGTCGCTGGGGCGGCGCTTCGGCCGGGGCAAACTGATAGACGGTCTCGATCCGGTAGCCCCGCCGGATCCGCTCCTCCTCGTTGCACGTAATCCGGTCCCGGCGGCTGAGCCGGACATTCGGCATCTCCAGAAGCTGTAAGAGCTGGCTGTTTGTGCCGTCGAAGACGACCTGGCAGACCGGGCAGAGCTCAAGGTCGCTCCCGGCAAAGGCCCCGCAGTTGAGGCAAATCCGGCGCTGGCTTATCCGGGCGGACAGGCCGCCGGGCGGGCTCTGGAACCTGGTTACCTGCCACTTGGCCCCCTCGTGGTAGACAATGTTCTGGGGCGCAAACTCCCGGATGGCCAGAAACCGGGGCCGCGGTATGAACTCGCCCTGGTCCGTCCGGGGCACCCAGGCCCGGACGGGCAGGGCCGGGAAGTTGTACCCCGGCAGGAACCCCTCGGTGGCCAGGTACCTGTAAGGGTAGAAGTCGCTCTCCTCCCGGGCCACGTCGACCTGGAGCAGGAGGTTGCGCTGGCGGAGGGCCTCCTCCTGCTGGCGGCGGGCCTCCTGCTGTTGCTCGGGCGTCCGGGCCCGGAGGAAGAGGTCGTGGGCCTGCTGGAGCTGGGCGGTGGCCGTCCGGTAGAGCTCCCGCCAGCGGTCAAAGGCCCGGTCGAAGGCCTCCGGAGCCCCGTCCAGGACCCGGTCAACCCACCTCTCGTCAAACCAGCCGGCCCCGGCCAGGGCCTCCCGGTCGGCCGCAAGAATCCGCTCGATCCGCTCCCGGAGTTGAGCCCGGGCAGTCGTTCCCAGGTGGAGTTGCTGGCGGGCGCTCTCTCGCAGGGGCAGGTCGGGAAAGCCGTCGGTGTCCACCACCTGCTCGATGGATGTGCCGAGGGGCAGGCCGACCTGGGCGAGCCACTCCGCCTGGATGTGGGCCCGGAGGAGGGCTTCGTTGGCCAGTTCGAGCCGCGGGGCGCGGACCGCGCCGGTTACCATCTCTTGCCGGTGGTTGAAGAAATACTGGTCGTGATTGTTCCAGGCGCCGCAGTAAGTCACGACCAGGCCCGGCTGACCCTGCCGCCCGGCGCGGCCGCTCCGCTGGGCGTAATTTGCGGGGGTCGGGGGCACGTTCCGCAGATGGACCAGGTCCAGGTCGGCGATGTCGATGCCGAGCTCCATCGTCGGCGAGCACACCAGGTACGGCAGGCGCCGGCCGACATCCGGGTCCACTTCACCCCGGCCCAGGCGGAAGCGCCGCTCCCGGCGCTCGCGTTCCCCGGGCGCTACCACCTGGGCGGTGTGCTCCCGGGCCTCCATGGCCCCGAGCTCGCGGGCCGCCTCTTCATAGAACCTGCGGAAGAACAGGTTGGTTCGGACGGGCGTCTCCCGGTCCAGGGGCCGGCGGGCGTAGACCGGGTCCGGCGGGGGCGGGGTGCCGTCGCCGGGCTGCCAGACCAGACAGGCCGCTTCCAGTCGGAAGCGCCGGTGGCCGTTGACGGGGTCCAGCTCGCGGAGCAGGCCGTGGGCCACCAGCACCCTCAAAAAGGCGTCAATAAACCGGTCGAATTCGCCGAAGGCCAGGCCGAGCTCCCGCCGGAGATACCGGCCGAGGGCCGTCCTTGCCGTCAGCCGGTAGCCGACCGGGGCCTGCCGACCGGGCGGGCCCGGCCGAACCATGGTTGCGGCGGGCCGAAGGCCCTCGCCGGTCGGGTCGAGGCCCCAGAAATCGTTCAGGTGCTGTTCGGCCCGCCGCTCGAGCTGGCGCTGGTAATCCTCCTGCAGGACCCGGGCCTGAACGGCGAGCCGCTTGCGGAAGTGGTCGAGGACGGCCCGAACTATGCGCAGGCGGTCGGCGGCCGGCCGGTCGGCCAGGGCCGGGACCTCCCGCCAAACGTCGTCCCGGCCGCAACACTCCTCCAGGCCGAGGTAATCGATTCGGAGGAGGCCCACGTCTTCGAGGTTCGGCTGGATGACCCGCCAGCCCCGGCGCAGGTCGACATAAAGTCGATACTCGGTCAGTTCGCGGAAGGTCTCCCAGACCTCCCCGGCCATGGCCGAGGTGGGGTCGAGGGCCGGGTTCCGGGCAATGTCCGCAAGCTCCAGGCCCATGCGGGGCACAACCTCGGCCGCCACCGTGTCAAACCGGAGCTCACCCCGCTCCCGGAGGGCCGCGTAGAGGGCCGACCGCAGGACGGCCACGTGAACGAAGTCGTTGAAGTGGCCGGCCTGTAAAGAGGCGTCCTGGCGGTTGTCCGTAAACGACAGGAGCTTGTCCCGGACCCCGAAGCGGGGGGCGTGGCGGAGCAGGGCCGCGGCCAGGACGGTGGTGGCCGACGAGCGGCCCTCGCTCGAAAGATACGAAAGCTTGGTAAATTCCCCTTCCCGCTCGGTGTAGTATTCGCCGCAGACCGGGCAGAGCCAGAACCGCCGGGCCTGGTACCAGACCCGGACCGCGCCCGGGCTCTCGCCCCCGAGAATCGTCCCGTCGGGCCGGACCCAGAGCTCCACCGGCGCCCGGTCCCGCCAGGACGGCAGGAGGCGGCCGGTGGCCGGGTCCCGCCAGTCGTCGGGAATAAGCTCGTCGGGCTGGCCCAGGTCCGGCGGGGCCAGCATCAGGTAGCCGCCCTCGAGATCCTCTTCGGTCAGGTCGGCGCCCACCGGGTACGGCTCGAACTTACCTTCCCGCCGGACCACGTGGTAGAAATCCTGGCCGCAGACCCGGCAGAACCTGAGGGGGTAAAACGGCTTTTCGACGGCGAGCTCGCCCTCGAAAGAGAAAGCGCGGGAATCGACGGGCTCGAGGGTGGCGTAGACTGCCCGGCCCTGGCCGATGAACTGGTGGAGCTTGAAGGCAAAGAGGCGGAGCGCGGCCGCCCGGCCGAGGACCTCCTCGAGCCGCCGGCGGCAGGCGTCGGGGGCTTCCCCGGTGAGGGCGGCCAGCTCTTCGGCCGCCTCGCCCAGGGTTCTCGGCGGCCGACGGCTGAGCCGGCCGTCCTCAACCTTGAGGCCCAGGGCATATTCTACCCAGCGGACCAGGGGGTGCCGCCGGAAGGCCTCCGGGTCGGCCGGCAGGGGTTCGGCCAGAACCCGCCGCACCTCGTCTGGCTCCGGCGGGCCGCCTGTGGTGGCCGGTTCCAGGGTCTCTTCGACGACGTGGGAGGGGTCGATGGGGTGGCCGAAGAACCGGCTGGCAAATTCGGCCACGACTCGCCGGCGCTCGTCGGGGGCGGCGTCCCGGTGGGCGACGAGGGTTGCGCTGGTGCCGATGTGGACGTAGCGGGACCGGTTCATCCGGGCCTTGAGCCGGCGAACCAGCATGGCCACGTCGGCCCCCTGGCGGCCCCGGTAGGTGTGGAGCTCGTCGAAGACCAGGAAGAAGGGCACGTCAGCCCCCGCCGCCGGGTGAATGAGAGGCCGGTCCTCCGGCCGAACGAGGAGAAGCTCGGCCATCACGTAGTTGGTCAGGAGAATGTGGGGCGGGTTCCGGCGGATCTGTTCCCGCTCCTGGTCCGGGGTTTCGCCGGTGTAGCGGGCGAAAGTGACCGGGAAGTCGCGGCCGGTGGACCGCCGGTAGCGGTCCCGGAGGTCCTGGAGGGCCTGAAGCTGGGAGTTTACCAGGGCGTTCATCGGGTAGACGATGAAGGCGACCGGCCCCGGGACCCCTGGGCGCCTGACCACGGCGTCGATAATGGGCATCAGGTAGCAGAAGGTCTTGCCGGAGCCGGTGCCGGAGGTGACGACGAAGCTCTCGCCGGCCAGGCCCAGGCGGATCGCCTCGACCTGGTGGGTGTAGAGCTGATAGGGCCTGCCGTCTGCGGTCCTGAAGATGCGGGCGGTTTCCGGGTGGATGAGGCCGGCGGCGGCCAGGTCGTCGACGGCGGCGTCCCGGCGGTAGGCCGGGGAGAGCTGGACCATGGGCTCCGGCCAGAGCCTGGCCTCCTCCAGAAGCCCCTGCTCAACGAACTGCCGGACCCGCTCATCCGCAATCCAGACGAACGAGTGGACAAAGTCCCGGTAGTCTTCAATCATCCGCTCGTGGAGCTTGAAGATGCTCATATCCCTACCAGTAGCCTTATGACGCGGGTCTATTGGAACGCGCTATCGCGCCACGCGTAGACCAATTGCTTTGAAGGCTTTGCCACAGAACGGATCCAGGTTGTTGGTGCGACTGATAGCTACTAACCACTTTAGACAGGCAAATCCAAGAGAACCAAGAAACGCATCTCTCTGGCTTCAAGCAAGCTTCGCAACGCATCCACGGCCTCAGGAAGCCGTCCTTCCATAGCAAGTCTGACGTATTCCGGTGGATTATCAACCGGTTCCACGTTCTGTGGCTGGCCATCTTGAAACACCGTCGAACTTAGCGCTCGGTATACAGAGTGTGGGCTCAGGTAGGGGGTGCCGCGGTCACGGCAGCATACGATGCAGTGCCATGGAAACATGGACGGCCAGAGGTCGTCCACGCGGTTCCGTCCGTGACGTTGAAGCTGTCTAATTTTGTAGGCGGACGCAAACCAGTTGCCGAGGCCCCAAAGTCCGTTCCAAACCAGTGACCCGCCTGAGATGATAGGGACGAGGGCACAGCGGCATACAACTCGCGGCGGGAGGATTACCTTCGCGGGGCCCATGTACAATAGAAACACAGGGAGGCAACCTGGGGTAGACTCTGCACTGTTGATAAGTGTATCGGCCTGATACGACCCTTGGACCTTCTGATGAAGGTGGGGAAATGTTCCGTCAGGGTACATCAGTTTGCATTGAAGTCTAAGCCCTAGGTACAACTTCCTATCGGTGAACCAGATCTCCATGTCAGCCCCAGTGTTGCTCTCAAGCTCCGGTGGAAATGTCCACACATGGGCGATCTGGGGCAGTTCTTCAGCAAGGCGGAGCACAACGTAATCGGTCAGCGTGGTCTCCCGGAGAATCATGTTCGAGCGAGGCGCCTTAACCAGCGCCGGGTTGGCTACCCGCGCGGCACGGTCCATCCAGCGCCATACGCCCCTAGATATACGATGGAGGGCGTCACACGCGTGGAACGAGAGCATACTACACCTCCCAGCTAGATTCAGGTCAGTTCCTCCCAGGCTTCGAGGATGAGGCGGCGGGTGCGGTATTCGCCGTAGCGGCGAAGCTCCTTCTCTTTGAGGACCCGGAAGGTCTCGCCCGGGAAGCGGCTTTGCCCGGCCCGCCGGGCGTAGCCGGCCGGGTCGAGGGGGTCGTCCACCTCCTCCCACGGGTCGAGGATGTCCTCGAGCTCCCGCCCGGTCAGGTCGGCGGGGTCGAGGATGTAGCGCAACTGCTTGCGGGTGAGGCCGTACAGGCGGGCGTAATAGGCGTCCAGCTCGGCCCGGATGATGGCCCGGCGGTCCTCGTCCCACCTGAACGGGGGCAGGGGTATGCCCCGCCGGGGGTCCGTCTCGACCTCCGGGCAGGCCGAGACCCAGTCCGGCGGCTCCCAGGGGCGGCCGCCGGTTGCGGCGGCGTTCTCCTCCCACTGGCGGCGGATGGCCGCCCGGAGGGGGCTTTCGGCCTCGTCTGCGGGGGACGGGATGGCCTCGCGCCAGACGTCGTCCGCAAAGGGCTTAATGTCCCAGGATGTGTAGACCAGCTCCAGCACCCGCGGCACGATGAAGGCCAGGTCCTCCGGCGTGTAGGCCGAGGGCCGAAGGAAAGGAAACTGCTTTACATAGAAGAAGTTCATCGTGGTCCCACCAATCTTTTGCCGCGCCGCGAAGTCAAATGCAATCGAACAGGCATTAGCGAGAAAGGCAGATATTAACACAGAATCGCCGACCTCGGGTAGAAGAATTGGAATCTTGTTCCCCACACCCACCCGCGGGACCACGCTGAAGATCGCGGTGCGTTCATTGGTCGCATTAGTGACGTCCCGGAACCCGATGAGCCAGTTCCGCTTCCAGCCGGCGAGGCGGGCCTCCACCTCAGCCGCCGGCACCCAGTACCAGGGCTGGACGACGAAGGCCGGGTCGGCGTGGTCGGCGGCCGTCGGCGTCGGCAGTTCGGTGCTGGACCGGGAGTCCACCCCGGCGTAGGTCCCGTACCGGTGGTCGAACTGCCAGACCATCTTGGCCTCGTAGAGGGGCAGCCACACCTCCCGGCCCCTCACCCAGCGGTTGCCGACGAGGCGGAAACCCGCGCCCTCCAGCTCGGGCCGGGTCCGGAAAAGGTGCGAGTCGTTGGCCATGTCGAACATCCGCAAGAACCGCACGCCCCACGGGTTGCCCGCCGCCCCGAGGCCCTCGTTCACCAGCACCGGCACCCGCCGGTAAATGGCTTTAGTCAGCTCCGCATCCTGCCGGGTGCGGAAGACCGGGCACGTCCGGGTGTTGGGGTTGAGCAGGGCCAGGTCGGCCGCCGTCAGGACGAACCGCCGGCCGCCGTCCCGGAGCTGTTCGGCCCGGGTGAGAAAGAAGGCAAACTCGGCCGCGGCCGAATCCGGCGCCGGACCCCGCAGGGTCAGCAGACAGAACTTGTAGCTCCGGTGAACGCCAGGGAAGATCGCCTCCCGGTTTTCAAAGTCGTGGAGGCTGGCCAGCCGGCCCGACTCCACCAGGTGGGCGAAGAACTGCTTGTTGGTGTCGTCGGTGGCGATGCCGGTGGGCACAACCGCCCCGACCCGGCCCTTCGGGTTCACAAGCCGGGTGAAGAGCTCGCTGAACACCGCATACGTGTTGATGTCTCCCCTGGCCGTTAAGGGGAATCGGCCGCTGGCCCGCAAAAACCGGCTGGCGGCCGCGGCGTCGTTCAGGGCCCGCCGGTACTCGGCCCACAGGCCCGGGTTCCGCCCCGGAAGCTCTTTGATCAGCCGCTCCCGGGCCGCCTTGTTGGGGGCGTTTGCAATTTCCGGGTCGCGGGTCGCAAAGAACTCCTGCTCCTGGAGCTTGATCCGCTCCCAGGGCGGGTTGCACAGCACGACGTCGAATCCGCCGTCGGCGAAGACCTCCGGAAACTCCAGGGGCCAGTGGAAGAAGCGGAGCCGCCCGGACAGCGCCCGAACCTCCCCGACCAGGCCGGCGTGGACCGTCCTGGGGTCGGCCAGAAGCCGCCGGAGGGTTCCCGTGGTCGGCCGCTCCCCGAGGCCGGGCTTTAGCTCCAGGAAGAAGGCCGCCGTCCAGAAGTCGCAGGCAAGCAATCCCCGGCCCCAGACCGTCCCGTCGGCCCGGGCCTCCGCGTACTGCCGGGCCTTCCGGTGGACGTCGGCGGCCGAGTCGTCGGCAATCTGGTCCAGCTCCCGAATCGTCCGGGCCAGGGCCTCCACGTCGACCTGAAAGTCGGTCCCGTAGGCGAGCTGACCGGCCCGCTCCCGCCGGTTTATGGCCTTCAGCTGGCGGCCCAGCTCCTTCTGGGCCGGGTCGTCCCGGTCGAAGGCCTCGTCGGGTATGCCGTCGGCCAGAACTTTCAGGTCGAGAACGCCCAGGAGGGAGTCGCCGCACCGGATCCGGTGGTCGAGGAAGGTCAGGGGCTTGCCGGGGGTCTGGCTCTCGGTCCAGAGGGCGACCTTGCACAGCTCGACGGCCAGCGGGTTCTTATCCACCCCGTAAATGCAGTGGGCGACCACGTCCCGGACGGCCTCCCGCAGGGCCTCGGGCGCCGGCTCGTCCTCGCCGGTCCGGACCCTGGCCAGCTCCCTGCCGAGGCGCCGGGCGGCGGCCAGCAGGAAGTGGCCGGAGCCGCAGGCGGGGTCGACGACCCGGATGGAGAGGACGGCCGCCTCGGCCAGGGCGGTGCGCCGCTGGGCGGCCGGAAGGCCCGCCCACCCGGCCGGCCCGAGCCCGCGGTCGCCGAGCCTGCGCCGGAGCCGCCCGGGAAGCGCCTCCCAGGGGGCGTCGGCGAGGCGTTCGGCCTCCCGCAGGCGGTCGGCGAGGACCGGCTCGAGGGCGCTCTTTATAAGCTCGCCGACCAGTTCGGGCGGCGTGTAGTACGAGCCGGTGGATTTGCGCTCCGTCCCCGCCGCAAAGTCGAACTCCAACCGGCCGTTCCGCCTGACGAGGACCGGGTGGTGGTCGAGGAGGCTTTCGTAGACCGACCCGAGCTCCTCGACGTCCAGGGCGGCGTAGTTGACCCGGCGGTAAGTCCGGGCGCCCTCGTCGTAGTAGTAGACCAGGTGATAGAAGGCCTCCAGCAGGTCGCGGTTCGAGATGCTCCAGGCCTCCAGGTCCATGGGCTCGAAGAGGCCGCCGTCCAGGACGGGCAGGCCGAGGAGGGCGGCCGGGGGCCGGCCGCCGAGCTGGGGCACCGGGCTCCCATCCCGGAGCACTTCCCAGAGCACCCGCAGGGAGAGCCAGAGGTCTTCGTGGTCGGTGTAGGCCTCCCGGCGGTCCACCAGCCGGCGCAGGCGGCCGATGCTGTAGTGCTCCCGGTAGAGGTCGCTGCCCCCGAGGAGGCCGCGGTCCTCGGCGACGAGCAGGAACAAAAACCTGTAAACCAGCCGCAACAGGCGCTGGTAGAGGCCTCCGGCGGGGTCCGTTTCCCCGTCCCCCGGCGCGGCAGAGGAGCTGAGGACTCCGGAAGCCCCCCGCCGCAGGAAGCCGTTGGCCAGCCGCCTGATGCACTCCTCAACCCCGTCCCGGAGGCGGTCGCGGGCCCGGTTGCCCTGGTCCAGGGCCTCCTGATGGTAGCGCTCGAGCAGGCAGTCCGGCCCGTCGGCGACCCCTGCCGGCAGACGGGTCCGGTGGAGGAGCCGGTAGAGCAGGGCAAAATCCCGGAAGCGGTCGCCCTCAAAGATGGCCTCCAGGTCGAACTCCACGTAGGCCTGCCGGCGGAGCAGGGCCGACTTGCGCAGGAGCCGGAGCACCCGGCCGTTCGTGACGACCCCCCAGAGGTGGTCCGACCGGTTCAGGAACTCCTGCAGGAGGGCGTGGGGCGAGAGCCGGGGGTAGGCCGTGGGGTCGACCCGGCCCAGCTCCCGGCGGGCGCCGACGACGTGGACGGGGGGCGCGTCGTCGTTTTCGCCGGCCCGGTGGGAAACCGCATACCGGACCCCGCCCACCTCGTAGGCCCGCCGGTTGTAGTACAGGTCGTAGCCCAGCAGGTCCAGGAACGGGATTACCCACCCGTCCCGGGTCAGGCTTGTCGCCGGGTCGTCCTCGGGGGTACGGTCGAGGCGGCGGCGGAACACCCGCCAGAAGTCCTGGGCGTCCCGGTAGGCGGCCGCGATCTCGTCAACCAGCGACCGGCCGGCCGGGAATCCGAAGTCGGCCGGACGCTGGCCCGGCAGGTCGCCGGATTCGAGCCGCTCGAGGATATCCGGCCCAAACAGGCCGCCTTCGAGCCGGACTGCCGGCCCCTGTCGGGAGGCCGTCCGTTCGGGTACCCCGGTCAGCGCGGCGAGGGCCATCAGGAACCTCCGGCAACGGGCTGGAGGATGAGGAGGCCCAGGACGTCCGGGGGCCAGTGGGGCCGCACCGCCAGCCCCCGGGCCGCCTCCCCGGTGATTTGCCGGACGCGCCGGTGGGCGGCTTCCAGGGCGGCCGCCCGGTCGGCCAGGATCCGCCCCAGGGGGCCGTCCTGGCCGGCGTCCAGAAGCTCCTTGAGCTGTTCCAGCATCAGCCCAACCAGCTCCCGCCGCTCGGCGGCGGGAATTTCGGCCTGGGGCTCGGCGGCGCCGAGCAGGTTAAGGGCCTGCTCCGGGCTCAGCCAGTCCTCGCCGAAGCCGCGCCACCCGGCCACCAGGGCCTCCTCGGCCAGCCGGGGCGGCCGGCCCCACTGCTCAAGCCGGTAGCGGGGTCGGAGGAGGACCAGGGTCGTCAGCCGGCTGACCTGGCGGGTCCGGATGCACCCGCACCGGGTCACCCCCGCCAGGCCGGCATCGAAGGCCCGCTCAAAGAGATACCTGGCCAGGGCGGTGACGAAGGGGTGGTTCCGGCCCAGGTATTCGGCCCCGGCCGCAACCGGGCTCGTAAAGGTCACCGTCCAGCGCTCCCTGACCCCGGCAGGCAGCGCCGCCCGAACCATCTCCGGGACGGTGGCGGTAGCTTCCGGGCCGGTGAAGATGTGCCAGACGTCCCGGTCGGCCCGCCGAATCTGGAGACCCACCTGTTCGGCCGCCAGCAGAACGAAGTTCCGGACCGCCGCCGGGTCGCCCAGGACTGCGTCGGTGGCCTCCAGCTCCCGCCGGACCTCCTCCGGGCGCAGGGCGTGCTGGGCGAACCGGGTCCGGCTCGTCCGCTCCCGGTCGGCGTCCAGGCTCCAGCGGCGGTGGAGCGCTTCAACGGGGTCGTCGCCGAGCTGGAGGGCGAGCTGGGCGCCCGGCCTGAAGCCCCGCTTGAAGAACAGAAAGTTGATCAGCGCCTCGACCACGAACTGCTCCTCCTCCGGCACCGGCACGTAGGTGCCCAGGGTCCGGTGGATCTCCCGGGCCTTATCCAGCAGGACCCGGATGACCGCCCCATCAACCAGGTTGTCGGTGCCGTAGTAGCGGACAGCCCGGACGACGGGGCTGGGCTGGCCGTAGCGGTCCACGCGGCCTTCACGCTGTTCGAGGCGGTTGGGGTTCCAGGGCAGGTCGTAGTGGACGACGGCGTTAAATCCCTCCTGGAGGTTTATCCCCTCGCTCAGGCAGTCGGTGGCCACCAGCACCCGTCGGGGTTCGGCCATAAGCTCCTGAACCTTCAGCCGGCGCTCGTCCTCCCCAACCCGGCCGGTGAGACAAAGGACCCGGACGTCGGGGAACCGTCCGGCGAGGGCGGTCCGGAGCCGGTCGGCGACGTACTCGGCCGTCTCCACGTAGTAGCACCAGACGACGGGGTTGAACCCGTCCCGGAGGAGGCTTTCGATCAGAGCGATACAGCCGGCCAGTTTGGTGTCATCCTGCTCCGTGATTGCGGCCGCCAGGGCCTCCAGCCGGCGCAGGCGGGCCCGCTCCGCGTCGGAGAATTCGGCCTCGGCCCGCTCAAGCTGGGGCTCGGGCACCTCATCGAAGGGCGCCCGGTCGGAGGGCTCGTACACGTAGGTGATGTCGTCGGCTTCGGCGGTTTCGGCCGCCCCCTCCCCGCGGTAGCGGCTCCGCAGGGCCACCCGGGCGGCCTGGGGACTGGACATGACGCACCGGAGCAGGGCCAGGGCCGCCCACCAGCGCATCCGCCGCCGGTGGGCCTGCAGGTCCTCACCGCTCCGGACGATTTCGGTGCAGAATTCGTAGACGGCCGTAAAGAGGCGCCGGTAGGCCGGGGAAAGCTGGTAGGTGGCGTCCTGGGTGTCCCGCTGGGGGAAGCAGTGGGCCCCCTCCTCCCAGTACTGCTCGATATCCCGGCGGGTCCGCTGGACGAAGTGGCGGGCAAGCCTTGACCGCTGGGCCGGGTCCAGGGCGGCCAGGTCCCAGCTTTCGAACCTCGGGTTCAGCAGGCCGAGCAGCCTTCGGAAGGCCTCGGGGATGCCGCTGTGGGGCGTCGCCGTCAGCAGAATAAGGTGGCGGGCGGGATCCCGGGCCAGCCCCCGAACCAGCTCGTAGCGCAGGTGCCGCTGGTCGGTGCCAGGCGTGGCCCCGTGGGCCTCGTCAACGATGACCAGTTCCGGCGGGCTGATGAGAAAGGCGTGCCGGTTGCGCCCCTGCTTGACGAAGTCGATGCTGATAACCTGGGCCTCATAGTGCTGGTAGACGGTCTTACCTGGGGGGACGGTCCGCTCGAGCCGCCCGATGGTATCCGACCCGATAACGACTGCGTCCAGGTGGAACTTTTCAGCGAGCTCCTTCTGCCACTGGTAACAGAGATAAGGCGGGCAGAGGACCGCAAACCGCCGGACTTCGCCCCGGTCGAGCAGTTCGCGGAGGATCAGGCCGGCCTCGATGGTTTTGCCCACGCCGACGTCGTCGGCGATAAGCAGGCGGACCGGGTCCAGGCGCAGGGCCATCATCAGGGGCACAAGCTGATAGGTCCGCGGCCGGACCGAAATCCGGCCGAAGGACCGGAACGGCGCCGCCCCTTCCCGCAGGAGCAGGCGGGCCGCCTGCCAGAGAAGCCGGACGCTCCGGGCGTCCCCGACCGAGTCGGCGGTTGGGAGGGGGAAGGCCGACGGGCTTAGCCGTTCCGTGGGAAGGGTGTAGCCGAGGAGCCCGGCCAGGGTGCGGTGGACGGCCACGACCTCGTCGCTGGTGCCGGTGAGGGGTCGGAGCAGAAACACCTCATCGCCGTCGGCGGGAAGGAGCACCCAGTCGCGGTTCCGGAACCGGACAATGGCCCCTGGATTCACGCCTCGAAGCAACCCCCGATTTCATCGCCCGCCAGCGGCCGTGAATTTGCCTGCGTGGCGGAATTCGGTAGATTATACCGGGCAGGCCGGGTGCTTTCACGGTACCGGTGCTGGAACGATCCCTGCTAAAATACTGGCCGATGACACTGGACCAGGTCAGCCTGGAGGTCGCCTGGAGCCGGCTCATCTCCATCGTAAACGAGCAGGCGGCGGCCCTCATGCGCACCTCGGTAACCCCGGTCGTCCGGGAGGCCGGGGACCTTTCGGCCTGCCTTTACGACGCCCGGGGCCGGATGCTGGCCCAGGCCACCACCGGTACCCCCGGCCACATCAACTCGATTTCGGACATCGTCTTTGAGGTTTTGAGGCGCTACCCGCCCGAAACCATCCGGCCCGGCGATATCTTCATCACCAACGACGCCTGGCTCACGTCCGGCCAGCTCAACGACCTGACCGTCATCACCCCGGTCTTCGACCGGTCGGGAACCCTGGTGGGGTTTCTGGCCAACTGCTGTCACCACTATGATGTGGGCGGCCGGATCCGCTCAGCCGAGGCCCGGGACGTCTTCGAAGAGGGCCTTTACATCCCCCTGTTAAAGCTCTACGAGGCCGGCGAGCCCAACGAGACCCTGTTTGCAATGCTTAAAGGCAACGTTCGCCACCCCGAGCTGGTCCTGGGCGACCTGGAGGCCCAGGTCGCCGGCAACGAGGTTGGGGGCGCGGCCCTGCTGGGACTGCTGGAGGAGCTGGGTCTCGAGGGGCTCGGACCCCTGGCCGACGAGATTATTTTCCGGTCGGAGCGGGCCTTCCGGGAGCGGATTTCGCTGGTACCGGCCGGGACTTATCAGGCCGAGCTTTACGGCGACGGCTACGACGAGCCCATCCACCTCAGGGTGAGGCTCGAGGTCGGGGACGGGGAGGTGGTGGCCGATTTTTCGGGCAGCTCGCCCCAGTCCCGCTACGGCATAAACGTCGTGCTTAACTACACCCGGGCCTACACGGTCTTTGCCCTCAAGTGTGCCCTCGCCCCGGATATCCCAAACAATGCCGGGTTCTTCGCCCCGATAAAAGTTCGGGCGCCCGAAGGCTCGATTTTAAACCCGGTGAGGCCGGCGCCGGTGTCGGCCCGGGCGACGGTGGGTCACCTGATTCCGAGTCTGATTTTCCGGGCGCTGGCCCCGGCGGTGCCGGACCGGGTGATGGCGGCCGGGGCGGACGGCCTCTGGATCATCCACTTTTACGGCGAAAGGGACGCAAAGGGCCCGTTTTCGTTCACGCTCATGCTTTCGGGTGGGATGGGGGCCAGGCCGAACAAGGACGGGCTTTCGGCAACGGCCTTCCCGTCGGGGATAAGCGGGGTGTCCGCGGAGGTCGTCGAGGCGACGAGCCCCCTGCTTATCCTGGAAAAGGAACTGCGGGAGGGCTCGGGCGGGGCGGGCCGGCACCGGGGCGGGCTCGGCCAGCGGCTGAGGGTGCGGGTCCGGACCGGCAAGCCCTTCTGGTTTGCGCCGATAACCCAGCGGGTGCATCATCCGGCGCCGGGACTCTTTGGGGGTGGGGATGGTGCGCCCGGTCGGGTGGTGCTCCTGCCCGACGGCGAGGAACTCAGGACCAAGCAGCAGCGGCTGCTGGACCCCGGGGTCGAGATCGTGCTGGAAACCCCCGGGGGCGGCGGCTACGGACCGGCCGACGCCCCGGGCTGAGCCTGCCGGGCCGTCGGGACCCCTGCCCGGTGCCAGCCGGCAAGCAGGGGCGTCGCCAGCAGGCCGAAGGCGCCGGCCATGACCCCGAGGGCAACCGGCAGGCCGAGTCGGTCCGCCACGGTGAAGACCAGTGGGTCCAGCACCACGAAAATTAAGTGGTGGAAACTTCAGGTGGAGGCCCGACCCCGTCTTAAGGCCCGGCCGGGCAGGGCCCCGGTGTGGCGGCCGGCGTCGATGACCAGCTCGCCGTTCACAATCACGTATTCGATGCCTTCAGCATACTGCTTCGGTTTTGTCCGGCTCGCCGGGGCCCTTATTTTCGCAGGGTCAAAGACCACAATGTCGGCCTTAAAGCCGTCCCGCAAAAGCCCCCGGTCCGGCAGCCCCAGCCGCTGGGCCGGAAAGGACGTAAACTTGCGGATGGCCTCCTCCAGCCGCAGGAAACCCTCCTCCCGGACAAAGGCCGAAAGAATCAGGGGGAAAGTCCCGTAGGTCCGCGGGCTCGGATACTCCCCCAGAAAGACCGAATCGCTCCCCACCATCGCCAGCGGATGGCAGATAAACTTCGGCAGGCTCGGCCCGTCAACCCCGGACGTTACGTAGTTTATCCCCAGGTCCTCCGAAAGCAGAAGCTCACACAGCGCATCCACCACCTCAAGCCCCAGCATCCGGGCAGCCTCCGCGGCCGACCTGCCCTCAAACCGGTGGTTTTCGGGCCGCTTAAAGTTCGTAAGCCACATCTCGTCCCAGGACGGCCCCCGGGGCGCAACCTCCTTCCGGAGCCTTGACCGGGCCTCCGGGTCCGCCAGGACGGCCTTCAGCCTTTCGGGTCCGCCCGCGTGGGCCCAGTCGGGAAAGACGATTAAAAGCCGGGTGCTGCTGTAAATGTACGGGTAGCTGTCAAAGGTGATGTCCAGCCCCGATTTGCGCCCGTCTTCGACCAGCCCCAGAAGCCTTTCGGCCCCGCCCGGGGACCCTACCCGCAGGTAAAAATGAGTGATGTGGACCGGAACGCCGCTTCGGCGGCCGATTTCAATGGCCTCTTTAAAGGGGTCCAGAAAGCGGTCGCCCAGCCGGTAGCGGACATGGGTGTGGTAAATTCCGCCGAGCCTGGCCGCCTCCTGGCAGAGGGCCGCAAGCTCGTCGGTCTGGGCGTAGCTTCCGGGCGGGTAATCGAGGCCGGTGGAGAGGCCCCAGGCGCCCTCTTCCAGGGCCTCCCGCAGCAGGGCCCGCATGTTGGCCAGCTCGGCTCCGGTTGGGGGCCGGTTCTCCCAGCCCAGGGCGGCGATGCGTAAAGGCGAGTTGCCCACCAGGTAGACGATGTTTACGGCCGCCTTCCGGTCGAAGAGGCTTAAGTATTCGGCCACCGTCGACCAGCGGGCCGGAAGCTGGGGGCGGCCGTCGAGGCCCGAATTGAGCTCTAAGAACCGGTCGAAGTCTGCGGGATTGGGGAAGGGCGCATACGAGTTTCCGTCGACGCCGATGACCTCGGTGGTAACGCCCTGGCGGACCTTGGGTTCGTGGCGGGGGTCGGCGAAAATCATCAGGCCTGAGTGGGCGTGGAAGTCGATGAACCCCGGGCAGACGACCTTGCCCTGGGCGTCGATGACCCGGCGGGCCTCGACCCCCGGGAGGTCGCCCCGCAGGATGACGACCTTCTCGTCCTTAACGCCCACGGCCCCGTAAAAGCCCGGATTGCCCGAGCCGTCCACGATAAGCCCGCCCCTGATCAGCAGGTCAAACATGGCTTGCCCCCCAATCTGCGACGGTGTTGGCGTTCGATGTTATTCTGCCGGTTCAGGGGAATACTGTGCCAGGGGCTCGAACCAGGCGACGGCCGGATCCAGCCTGCCAGCAAGGTTTCGGCGGCCGGGGACCCTTTCAGGTTTGGTCCTCACTCCCCCCTCTTCTGCCGGCGGTAGAAGGGGTGAGAGCAGAACCAGAAGCCCCCGGGCGTTTTGACGCGGCCTCCCGGGGTGGGCTAAAATGGGGATCGGTCGGGGAGTTAAACCCCAACCGAAAAATCGGGCCGATTCTGCTAGGGGAGCCGAAAGGCTGAGAGACGGCGCAGTTCCGGGCCGTCGACCCTCGGAACCTGATCCGGGTAATGCCGGCGTAGGGAAGCGGAGGGCCCATCCGCTGGCGGCTCCTTCCTTGCGGGAGCAGCCGTTGTGTTCCCCCGGGCAGGCGGCAGAAGGAGAGGTTTGACCATGGTTGAGCAGCCCCACGACGACTACCTGGTGATCGCCGACCGGAAATTCCGGTCCCGCCTCATGATGGGGAGCGGCAAGTTCAGGTCCGATGAGGAGATGCTCGCGGCATACGAGGCCGGCAAGCCGGAGATAATCACCGTGGCCATTCGCCGGCTCGACCTCGATAATCCCCACAAGAAGACCCTGCTGGATATTATCGACTGGTCGAAGTACATGATCCTCCCCAACACGGCCGGGTGCCGGACCGCTGAGGAGGCCATCAAAACCGCCCGGCTGGCCCGGGAGGTCTGCCGGGGACTCGAGGGCTACAACTGGATAAAGCTCGAGGTGATTCCTGACCCGAAGTACCTGCTGCCCGACCCCGAGGAGACCCTCCAGGCCGCCCGGGTGCTGGTCCGGGAAGGGTTTGTCGTCCTGCCCTATATCAATGACGACCCGGTGCTGGCAAAGAAGCTCGAAGAGGTCGGGACCGCAACCGTAATGCCGCTGGCCGCGCCCATTGGTTCTGGCCAGGGGATCGTCTACTTCGGCCAGATTCAGATAATCATCGAGCAGGCCAGGGTTCCGGTGGTCATCGATGCCGGCCTTGGGGCGCCGTCCGACGCCTCGCTGGCCATGGAGCTGGGGGCTGATGCGGTCCTGGTGAACACCGCCATCGCCAAGGCGAAGAACCCGGCCCTGATGGCCGAAGCCTTCCGGCTCGGCGTTGAAGCGGGGCGCAAGGCATTTCTTGCCGGCCGGATTCCGAAACTTCCTTACGCCGAGGCGAGCAGTCCGCTCGAAGGCGTTGTCCAGTGGCGGTAGATGGCCCCAAACAGGCTCGGTCAGCCGCCCCTTCTGATGCTCGTCACCGACCGGAAGCGGTCGCGCCTGCCCCTGGTCGAGGCCGTGGCCCGGGCCGTGGCCGGGGGCGTCGACCTGGTTCAGGTCCGGGAAAAGGACCTGCCGGCCGCCGGGCTCTTTGACCTTGTTATCAGCCTGCGTGACGTCACGGCCGGAAGGGCAAAGCTCCTGGTAAACGACCGGGTCGACGTGGCCCTCGCCGCCGACGCCGACGGCGTTCACCTGCCGGAAGATGGCCTGCCCGTCCCGGTGGTCAGGCAACTCCTCGGCCCGGCAAAAATTCTCGGCCGGGCGGCCCACGATCCGGCGGTGCTCGACAGGGGCGAGGTCCCGGTCGGGCAGGTTGACTACCTGCTGGTCGGAACGGTTTTCCCGAGTTCGAGTCATCCCGGCCTCCCGGCGGCCGGAACAGCCATAATCCGGGACTTCGTTGCCCGAACCCCAGTGCCCGTCCTGGGGATCGGGGGCATCACGGCCCAAAACTGCGCCGGGGTTATCGCGGCCGGGGCGGCCGGCGTCGCCGTCATCTCGGCGATCCTGGATTCGGACGACCCGGAGGGGGCCGCCCGGGAACTGAAGGCGGCCATGCTGGCCGCCGGGCGAAATCAAGGGGTGAAGACATGACCGGGGTCGAAGTGATAGTCAACGGCAAGCCCCGCCAGCTTCCCCGGGCGATGAGCATATCGGAGCTGCTTGACTACCTGGGGGTCCGGCGAAATGGGGTTGCCGTCGCCCTCAACGGCGAAGTGGTCCTCCGGGAGGAGTGGGATCGGACCGTGGTCGGGGCCGGCGACCACGTGGAGGTGGTTCACATGGTCGGGGGCGGTGCCCGGTGACGGCAGACGGCGACCCCTACCGGGACGCCCTGGAATTTCTCTACTCCCGGGCAAACTACGAGCGGGGCTTTCTGGGCTCCCTGGACCCCCTGGGCCAGGGTCTTGAGCGAACCGCGCGGCTCCTGGAGGCCCTGGGCCGACCCCAGGATCGGCTGAAAATTGTCCACATTGCCGGGACCAAGGGGAAGGGTTCGGTTGCGGCGACGGTGGCCGCCATCCTGTCGGTGCGATACCCGACCGGTCTCTTTACGTCCCCCCACCTGCATACTTTCCGGGAGCGCATCCAGGTCGACGGCGGCCTGATTGCTCCGGCCGCCTTCGCCCGGCTTGTCGGTGAGATTCGGCCGCTGGTGGCCCGACTTGACCGGGAGGCTGAAACCCTGGGGCGGCTGACAACCTTCGAGCTTGGGACCGCCCTGGCTATCCTGCACTTTGCCCGGGCCGGGGTGGAGTGGGCGGTCCTGGAGGTCGGCCTCGGCGGACGGCTGGACGCAACCAATGTCGTCTCACCGGAGGTTGCGGTCATCACCAGCATCAGCTACGACCACACCGAGATTCTCGGCCGGACGCTGGCGGCGATCGCCGGGGAGAAGGCGGGGATCATCAAGCCGGGGGTCCCGGTAGTCTGCGCCCCGCAGGAAGATGAGGCCCGGGCAGTCATTGAGGCCCGGGCCGAGGCGGTGCGGGCGCCCCTCTTTCTCGCCGGGCGGGACTGGTCGTGGAACGGCACCCGGGTTGACCTGACGGTCCGCGGCCCCTTCGAAACCTACCGGGGCCTCCAGGTCAGCCTGCTGGGACCCCATCAGGTTGAGAATGCGGCCGTCGCGGTGGCCGTTGTCGACCTCCTCAGGGCTCAGAAACGGATTGACCTGGCCGCCAATGACATCAGGGTGGGCCTCAGACAGGTCCGGTGGCCCGGCCGGGTGGAAGTCATTCGGAAGAATCCGACGGTTATCGTTGATGGGGCCCACAACGGTGAGTCGGCTGAGTATCTGGCCAGAACCCTCCGGGAGGAGTTCAGTTTTAACCGCCTGTTTCTGGTCCTCGGGACCTCGGCCGATAAGGATATTCCCGCCATTGTCCGGGCCCTGGTCCCCCTGGCCGACTTCGCCGGGGTGACCCGGTCGAACCATCCCCGGGCGGCCGCCCCCGAGCGGCTGGCCGAGGAATTCTGGCGGGCAGGCCGGCCGGCAAGGACCTTCCCGGACGTGGGGACGGCCCTGGACGAGTTTCTCGGCGAGGCCGGGCCCGATGACCTCATCTGCGTAACGGGTTCGCTCTACCTGGTCGCCGAGGCCCGCGAGCACCTGGGGGCGCCGGGAAGCGACCAGAAGGACCCGGTTCCCTGAGGGGCCTGGGTATAATCGAGGGGGTGTTGAAAGCCATGGAAAGGGTGAGCGTTCGGCTGAAATTCTTTGCCCTCTTCCGGGAACTTTTCGGGGAAACTGAACGGGAGCTGGACCTCCCGGTCGGGAGCCGGGTGGCCGACGTCTGGGCCCGTCTGGTAGCGGAGCGGCCGGTTTTGGGGAATCTGGAGGGAGTGGTTCGGTTTGCCGTCAACCGTGAATACGTTCCGGCCGACCACGAACTGAAGGCCGGGGATGAGCTTGTGTTCGTCCCGCCGGTGAGCGGCGGGGAGGATGGGCAGACAATGTTTGAGATTACGGAACAGCCGCTGGATCCCCGCGAGCTGATTTCAGCGGTCCAGACCGAGGCTGACGGGGCGGTGGTGCTCTTTATTGGGGTGGTGCGCAACAATTCGGAGGGCCGGCCGACCCGGTATCTGGTTTACGAGGCCTACCCGGAGATGGCTGAGGCGAAGGTGGCCGAGATCGCCGCCGAAGCCCGGCGGCGGTGGGCGGTAGGGAAGGTGGCCGTTAAGCACCGGGTGGGACGGCTGGAGATCGGGGAAGCCAGCGTTATGGTGGCGGTCGCCGCCCCGCATCGGGCCGAAGCTTTCGAGGCCTGCCGCTACGTTATGGACCGGGTAAAGACCGATGCCCCGATCTGGAAGAAAGAGGTCTTTGTCGACGGCGAGGTGTGGGTTGGGGCACCGCAGTTCCAGCCGGCCCCGGAAGGGGAGGGCCGGTAAGCGTCAGGCTGTTACCGGCCCTCCGGCCAGCCGGAGTTATGCGCGGGTATTGAGCGCCGGATTGGCGCTCAGAAGTTATCGGTGGGGGTCAGGGTTGCCGGTTGGTACGGTTGACCTAAAAGAGCCGCCGAACCGAAGCCCAGAGACCCCGGACCCAGTCGCCGAAGGAGCCCCGGCCAGGTCCCGGGTCGTCAAAGACCGCCTGGAGGTCGGCAACCAGCTTGGCCTTCTGCATCGGGCAAAGGTCTTTGGGCTCCAGCAGGATCTGCCGCCGGTTGCGGGCTTCCCGGTCCAGGTGGTCCTGGATGATCCGGATCGCCTCCTCGACAACCTTGGTGTCCTGTTCAGTCCTGGTCTCGGGTGTCGCCACCAACATTTAAACAGCCTCCTCCCTGCAGGTTTGAAAGACCAGTTACCGCCAGCCGCTTATCCCCGTGGACCGGCCCGGAAGGCCGGCCCGGTTGCCGCATAGGGCCACCCCCTCTCGAACCGTTCATATCTGCAGTGTCGGCCGCTTCGGCTTGCTATATGATAATACGCTGCCCAACCATTGTCAACCGCGGCCGCTTCCAAAACGGGGCTTTCAGGCTTGCGGCCGGCGTTTGCGGCCCTCACCCTCCGGCGTCCTCTACGGCCTGGCAGACGAGCCGTTAAAGGTGCGGGCGGCCTTCCAGCTCGAGGCAGAACGGCTCCCCTCACCTGCCAGCCGGGGCGGACTGCCTCAGGCGGCCTCTGGACCACGTCCCCTCATGTGCTGCAGGCGGGAGAGGGGGCCGGGGAATGCAAAGCTGGAAAGCCCTGAGGCCCGGCTGGGTTTGTCCCAGCGCCGGTTGACAATTCTGCAGGGCGAAAGCTAGACTGAACTAGGAAGACCAGCGCGGGGAGGCGGCTATGGCCGCGGATGGGCGGGATCTGGAGGCCCTGCGGCGGGCCGAAGAACAATGGCGTGTGGAGACGGCTGACGCGCCGGAGCGGCCGGCCCTCTTTGAGACCCTGTCGGCCGTTCCGGTCGACCGCCTTTATACCCCCACTTCCATCCCCGACTTTGACTACCTGCGCGATTTAAACTTTCCCGGCCGATACCCGTTTACCCGGGGCATCCACCCTACCGGCTACCGGGGCCGGCTCTGGACCATGCGGATGTTCGCCGGCTTCGGCACCGCCGAAGAGACTAACGCCCGCTTTAAATACTTGCTCGAGAACGGTCAGACCGGCCTCTCGGTCGCCTTCGATATGCCGACCCTTTACGGCTTCGACACCGACGACCCCCGGGCCCGGGGCGAGTTCGGCGTCTGCGGGGTTGCGGTCTCGTCCCTGGCCGACATGGAGGTCCTCTTTGACGGCATCCCCGTCGACCAGATCACTACCTCGATGACCATTAACGGTCCGGCGGCGGTCATCTGGGCCATGTACATCGTCGCCGCCGAGAAGCGGGGCATCCCCCGCCACGCCCTGGGCGGGACCCTCCAGAACGACATCCTCAAAGAGTACATTGCCCAGAACGAGTATATTTTCCCGCCCGGGCCGTCGATGCGGCTGGTGGTGGACACCATCGAGTTCAGCGTCCGGGAGATGCCGAAATGGAACCCGATAAGCATCAGCGGCTACCACATCCGGGAGGCCGGTTCCACGGCCGCCCAGGAGCTGGCCTTTACCCTGGCCGACGGCTTTGCCTACGTGGATGCCTGTCTGGAGCGGGGGCTTAAAATCGACGAGTTTGCGCCGAGGCTTTCGTTTTTCTTTAACGTTCACAACGACTTTTTTGAGGAGATCGCCAAGTTCCGGGCGGCCCGGCGGATCTGGGCCCGGGAGATGCGGGAGCGCTACGGCGCGCAGAATCCCCGGTCCTGGTGGCTCCGGTTCCACGCCCAGACGGCGGGCTGTACCCTCACGGCCCAGCAGCCGGAGGTAAACATCGCCCGGGTCGCCATTCAGGCCCTGGCGGCGGTCCTGGGCGGGTGCCAGTCGCTACACACCAACTCCATGGATGAGGCCTGGGCGCTGCCCTCGGAGAAAGCAGCCCGGATCGCCCTGCGGACCCAGCAGGTTATCGCCTACGAGACCGGTGTAACCAACACCGTTGACCCCCTCGGCGGAAGCTACTACGTAGAGTGGCTTACGAACCAGCTTGAGCGGCAGGCTTACGACTACTTCACCCGGATTCAGGAGTACGGTGGGGTGATTCCGGCCATTGAGGCGGGATTCTTCCACCGGGAGATCCTGGATGCGGCCGACCGCTACCAGCGGGAGGTTGAGGAGGGGCGGCGCATCGTGGTAGGGGTCAACGCTTTTCAGGTTGAGGAGGACCGGCTGGAGATTCCCATCCTGCGGGTGGATAAGGCCGGGGAGGCCCGGCACCTGGAGCGGCTCAACCGGGTCCGGCGGGAGCGGGATAACGAGGCGGTCTCGGCCAAGCTTAAGGCCCTCGAGGAGGCGGCCCGGGGGCGGGCGAACCTGATGCCCTTTATCATTGAAGCCGTCCGGGCCTACGCCACCCTGGGCGAAATCTGCGGGGTTTTCCGGCGGGTCTTTGGCGAATGGCAACCGCCTTACGTGATGTAGGGGCAACGGCAGGCGAGTTGACAGTCAGGCGCATCTCTGCTACTTTGTGAAATAGGGCACAAAACCTTATGGGTTCAGGAGGGTGACCATGCGGGTGACCTTAAGCGTGATCAAGGCGGATGTAGGCGGCTATGTGGGTCATTCGTCGATGCATGAGGGGTTGATAGAGCGGGCGGCGGAGGTTCTGGCCGGGGCCAGGGACCGTGGGCTTATTTATGATTTCCGGGTGCTCAATGTTGGGGACGACCTTGAGCTTATCATGACCCACGGCCGGGATGTGGACAGCCCCGAGGTGCACGCCCTGGCCTGGCAGGCCTTTGAGGCCGCAACGGAGGTGGCCAAAA
>Ga0101941_1000646_pt1 | contig 48134 bp, 59 predicted proteins | sample DewCreD2012metaG_3_FD_75242 | JGI IMG/M metagenome (GOLD analysis project Ga0101941, IMG submission 75242) | Hot spring sediment bacterial and archeal communities from British Columbia, Canada, to study Microbial Dark Matter (Phase II) - Dewar... ... | reverse complement strand
CCGACGACGCCGTCAAACTCACGGGAGAGGTTTATATCGATTGTGGCCGATGTGCGCCACCTTTAACGATTCCTTCCTACAATAAACCAGATCAGTTCCCCGTGCTAATAGGTACAGCTACAGATAGCTTCGATCAGGTTACCTATGTGAAAATTCAGATGGTGCCCAAATCCCATTACAACAACGCTCGCGTGCTCTCAACGGGAATAGACTCCTTCTCCGATAAGCATATCGTATCTGAAGCTGCAGTGATTCGTACTATCGGAACAAGTACGAAACGCAACGCCATGAAAGGCTATCCCATCTTTCAGAAGGCGAGAGAATGGGTGCAGAAGGCCTACCACGGTCTGGGTCAAGCTCATCTGCAGCAATATTGGAACGAGTACTGCTGGAGAATTAACACAAGACTACGCAATGCTCCACTGTTCGAGTCGATGCTCAGGCTATGCGCCACAACGCCATCTACAACCTATGTCGAGCTGGCACAAGCAAGTTGAATCCATAGAGCACCGAGTCCTACCAGATGATACATCGAATAGAGTAGCAAGTCATACCAAGTGACCCATAGAATAAAGCAGCAAACTATACCAAGTGATCCATAGAGTAGAGCAGTAAGCCATACCAGTGATCATTGGCCACCAGTCAATCTAAGGCGATCTACGAGTGTGATAAAACTGAGTCATTGGGATATAGGTTAAAAGAAAGCTGAGACACCTTAAGAAGATGTTAATGGTAAATAACAACTATACATAAACTTACCTACATAAACTCTTGCTACTAAGTATGCTGCTGGGTAAGTAACGATTGACAAACAGTATTCTAAATCGTAAAATGTACGCGTGTACATAAATTAATCTATGATGAAATATGATATAGATCAGGGGGGAGGACACATTACAACTAGAAGAGATGTTGCCCAATTAGCTGGGGTTTCTGAAGCTACCGTTTCTCGCGTCTTTAATAATATAGGACCCATTCGAGAGCATACTAAAGTAGCGGTTATGAAGGCGGCAGCGGAGCTGCAATATACACCTAATGCACTCGCGCAGAATTTTGTTCGACGACGCAGCGGTAATCTTGGAGTAATTCTTCCATTAATGCCCAAAGTGCATTTATTCTCGAAATATTATTTTGCCGAAATCCTAAGTGGAATTGGTCAAGCTGCGAATGAAAGAGGCTATGATTTGTTGCTCATGTTCGCAGGTGCTGAAGAGAATAAAGATTACTTAAGATTATTCCACGCTCGCAAGGTTGATGCGCTTATTCTATTAGGCCATCGAGACATCCCTGAGGATAGAGCCGCATTATCTGCACTTGTAGACAATAAGCTTCCCGTTTGTTTAGTGGGCCAAAGCTTTGATGGAGTTCGAGTCGATACGGTTGATGCAGATCATGTTACGGGAAGTTATGAATTAGTGAAACACCTGATAACGTCAGGACTTAGACGAATTGCCTTTATTAACGGCCCATTAGAATATTCGAATAGTGGCGATCGACTGGCGGGCTATAAAGCTGCGTTATCGGACAATGGTATCGACTATGATGACTCGCTTGTCTTTAAAGGAAATTTCAGCCGAAAGAGTGGCTATGAATTAGCAAATAAGATAGTAAGCCTTCAAGGACATATCGATGCTGTATTCGCTTCTAATGATCGAATGGCATTAGGATTATTGCAAGGTTTGAATGAACAGGGAATCACTTATCGGGATCTGACCATCGTTGGCTATGATAATTCAGATATTGCACAGTTCTGTAATCCACCGCTTACAACCGTGGAGGTGCCATTATTCGAGATGGGGCAGGTAGCTACGAATAAATTGTTAGATCGTTTAAATGGAAGTCTAATCGATGAGCCCTTTCTAGAGAAGTTACCAACACGATTAGTAGTAAGGTCTAAACAAATCTAGGCTTATGCTTACAAAGTAGTTTTATCGACCACTCGCGTGGTCATCAAAAACTTAGCTTATGCTTACGAAGTAGTTTTATCGACCACTCGCGTGGTCATCAAAAACTTTTAGGAGGTATTAACGTGAACGAATTCCGTATTGGTATGATTGGTTATAAATTTATGGGAAAGGCACATAGTGAGGCTTATCGGAGTGTCCCTATGTATTTTCCGAATACTCCCGCACCTATGATGCAGGTCATCTGTGGGCGTGATGGTGAAGCGGTAGCTCAAGCCGCCAAACAATTTGGCTGGAAGGAGTCCGTTACGGATTGGCATCAGCTTCTACAGCGAGATGATATTGATGTTATTGATATTAATGCACCAAGTGATGCTCACAAGGACATTGCTATCGCAGCAGCTCGTGCAGGTAAGCATGTATTCTGTGAGAAGCCATTAGCTCTTACGCTCGTTGATTCTAGAGAGATGCTAGCAGAAGCTGAGACCGCTGGAATAAAGCATATGATAGGCTTTAATTACCGTTTCGCACCTGCAGTACAGCTGGCGAAGAAGCTAGTATCAGAGGGTCGATTGGGTCAAATTTATCATTTCCGCTCTAACTTCCTTCAGGATTGGATTCTAGATCCTGAGTTTCCATTAGTATGGCGATTGCAGAAGAGCATTGCTGGCTCTGGTTCCCATGGAGACCTTGGTGCACATCTCATTGATATGGGTAGGTACTTGGTTGGAGAATTTAGTGAAGTAATTGGTATGAGTGAGACCTTCATCAAAGAACGACCAATCGCCGGAGCTATGACAGGACTGAGCGGTGCTAAGGTTAGTAAGGATGCCCCGAGAGGTGCAGTGGATGTGGATGATGCTACCCTGTTCTTAACTCGATTTGAGAATGGAGCACTGGGTACCTTTGAAGCAACACGTTTTGCAGCGGGACATCGTTGTACGAATTCTTTTGAAATTAATGGAAGTAAGGGTAGTGTTAAATTCGATTTTGAGCGAATGAATGAGCTTCAGGTATACTTTACGGATGATGCTGAGGATGTGCAAGGGTTTCGAAGAGTTCTGGCAACCGATCCTGCTCACGCCTATATGGAGGCCTGGTGGCCGCCCGGCCATACGATTGGCTATGGACAAACTTTCACGCATGAGGTTGTTGAGCTATTAGAAGCATTAAAGGCCGATAGACAGCCTGTGCCGAATTTTGTGGATGGTGTGAAGTGTCAGGAAGTGCTTGAAGCAGTGGATCGATCCATTGCGGAACGTCGTTGGGTAAAGATAAGTGAGATGTGAAATCATAAAAATTAAGGAGTGGATGTTATGAAAAAGGCATTAATTGTATGGGGTGGCTGGAGTGGTCATGAGCCGGAGCAGGTTGCAGAAATTCTTGGCGGTGTGTTAAAGGAAGAAAACTATGAGGTTGAAATATCCGATACATTAGACAGCTACAAAGATGTGGAAAAAATGACGAAGATCGATCTAATTGTACCGATTTGGACGATGGGAACCATAGAGAAAGAACAGCTTCATCCTTTATTGAATGCGGTAAAAGAAGGTGGAACTGGGTTGGCTGGCTGTCATGGAGGCATGTCTGATTCCTTCCGCAATGAGGTAGAATATCAGTATATGGTAGGCGGTCAGTGGGTAGCGCATCCTGGTAATGATGGAGTTACTTATGATGTGAATTTCGTCGATGAGAATAATCCACTAACTCAAGGGATAGAAGATTTCGAGGTGGTCTCGGAAAAGTATTATATGCATGTTGATCCTGCTATTAAAATCCATGCAACAACAAATTTCGGTGATGTAAAGATGCCCGTTGTTTGGACAACTGCTTATGGTAAGGGAAAAGTCTATCACACTACATTAGGCCATGTCGCGAATATTGTGCAGATGCCACAGGTACTTGAATTAATGAGACGCGGGATGTTATGGGCAACGAGATAATCAAAGCGGATGATGGGAGCTATGAGACGATGAGCAGGGTTAAAGTTGGAATCATTGGTTGTGGGAATATTAGCAAGGCTTACTTGAATAATTGTACGACATATGAGAATCTACAGGTTATTGCTTGTGCGGATCTTGATTTGACTAGAGCGCAAGAAAGAGCGAATGAGTATGGTATACCTATTGCTTGTACACCCGAAGAGCTGCTCTCCAACGAAGAAATTGAGATTGTTATTAATTTAACAATTCCCAAGGCGCATGCTGAAGTATGTCTTAAAGCTCTAGAGGCTGGTAAGCATGTCTATACAGAGAAGCCCTTCACTGTTACAAGGGAGGAAGGATTGAGCATTCTAAATAAGGCCAAAGAAAAAGGTCTACTCGTTGCTAGCGCACCAGAAACCTTCATGGGAGGAGGAATCCAAACCTGCCGCAAATTAATTGATGAAGGTTGGATTGGTACTCCAGTAGCTGCTAGTGCGTTCATGATGGGCGGTGGACATGAGGGCTGGCATCCTGATCCCGAGTTTTATTATGAGATTGGTGGCGGTCCGATGTACGATATGGGTCCGTATTATCTAACCGCTCTAGTATCGCTGCTTGGTCCTATACAACGAGTTACCGGTTCTACTCGAATTTCATTTCCTGAACGGACCATTCGCAGTGAGAAGAAACGTGGCAAGAAGATCACAGTTGAAACTCCTACACATGTAACTGGTATCTTAGAATTTGCTTCAGGGGCAGTAGGCACCATGATAACCAGCTTCGATGTGTTCGGGGGCCATCGTCTGCCTAATATTGAAATCTATGGCAGCCTAGGTACATTAAGTGTTCCAGATCCTAATACGTTTGGTGGACCCGTATTGCTCCGTAGATTCAACGACAAGGAATGGCGTGAACTTCCGTTGACTCATGGTTATATAGATAACAATCGAGGCATTGGTGTTATGGATATGGCATTCGCGATACGCAATGATCGTTTACATCGAGCACATGGTGATATGGCTTATCATGTACTTGAAGCTATGCACGCCTTCCATGATTCCGCCGAACAGGGACGTCACTATACCATGAAGAGTAGCTGTGAGCGACCGGCTGCTATGCCTGAGTTATCTATGAATGCTGGTCTGAACCGATAAGGTTCAGACTGGCATGTTTTTTATGATCCACTTTTATTGTACGCTTGTAGCTACGTTCTGATTTAGGACAGATACAAGCTCCAACTGCTGGCGTTCATCTATATGCTCCCAGATGATTTCGAACAGCACACCTAAACCCGGTAAAGCTCTTTCGTCATTACCGATGGATCCTTCAATAACTTCTAGTAATTCTTCATTGGATTTGTCCTGTACCCGCAGAATTATCGCTTCACGCAAATTTAGTGTTTTCATTAGAATATCAACCTCCGCATGCTTTATTCCTTTGTTTACTATGTGTCAAAAGTGACACATTCATGCTCAATCAGCTACTTGGAATGTAGTGGGAATAAATGTGATCGTTATGATATAATGTGGGCAATGTTATTTGAATGATGGCTAGAGAGGAAGCGTGAGTAATGCAGAAGAAACAATTCGCTATTATAGGAATGGGTCGATTTGGATCCAGTGTGGCAAGAACCTTATATAACTTAAACTTCGAGGTGCTAGCCATTGATAGTGATGAACACCGCACGCAAGAAGTGATCAATATGGTCACCCATGCTGTACAAGCGGATTCAACGGATGAAGAAGCACTTCGTGCTCTAGGTGTACGTAATTTCGATGTTGTTGTTGTTGCTATCGGACAAGATATTCAGGCAAGTATCCTAACTACGTTGATTCTTAAGGACATGGGTGTGAAGATGCTTGTTGCCAAAGCGCAGAATGAACTACATGGTAAAGTATTAGCAAAGATTGGAGCAGATAAAGTCATCTATCCAGAGCGAGACATGGGACACCGAGTAGCACATAATCTGATCTCACCGAATATTCTCGATCACATAGAATTGTCCGATGATTACAGTATTGTTGATCTTCAGGTAGGTCCTTCGCTAATAGGCAAAAATTTACGTCAACTGGATATACGGAATAAATATCAATGCAATGTTATGGGCATTAAAAGCAATAATGGTAAGATGAATATTGCTCCTCATGCAGAGGATTTGATTAAAGAAAATGATGTACTTGTTGTCGTAGGAAAGAATGAGGATCTACATAGATTTGAGACTAGCTTTACAGATTGAGGGTGACGTAGACAAGTGACTTTAGAGATCCTATCTGTTCATAATAACCGGGTCAAGCAATGGGTAGCCTTGCAAGATAGAAAGCACCGTGACCGGGAGAATAAATATATAATTGAAGGTGTTCATCTTGTACAGGAGGCTCTCATGTATAGCGTCCCTATGGAGACGCTTATTTTTTCGTTAGAGCGGGGTCTGCCAGAGGATATCTCATTACATGTTCCATTGGGATTAGAGCTAATTGGAGTCAGTGAAGCTGTCTTGGTGAAAATTTGCGACACCGTCTCTCCCCAAGCTGTAGTGGCAGTTGTGCAGAAGAGTAAAATAGATGCAGAGGGTATTCTAAACTACCATCGTTCCTTGGTCATGGTCATAGATGGTATCCAGGACCCAGGCAATCTAGGAACTATTATTCGTAGTGCTGATGCTGTTGGTGCAAGTGCTGTACTTCTTGGAAGAGGAACGGTGGATTTATATAATGCCAAAACAATTCGAGCCACGATGGGATCGATTTACCATCTACCTATCGCGGAATGTGATCTACTTACGATATTACCAATAGCTAAGCTGCAAGATGTACAGGTTGTATCTACTCGTCTTGAGCAAGCGGTTAGCTGCTATGATGCTGACTTTACGAGGGATACTTGGATAGTGGTTGGTAATGAGGGTCAGGGTGTGTCGGCGAGAATAGCACAATATGCTGACCAATTCCTGAACATCCCCATGCCTGGTAAAGCAGAATCCTTGAATGTAGCCATGGCTTCAACCGTATTGTTATTCGAGGCTATGCGTCAACGAATGCACATGGGAAACTAACAATTATATAAGAAGGAGGTTTGGTCTAATGAGAATGGTATTTCGTTGGTATGGTGACGGTAATGATACGGTCACACTTGAACAGATCAAACAAATTCCTGGTGTTGAGGGGATTGTATGGGCCTTGCATGATGTTCCAGTTGGTGAAGAATGGCCAATGGATAAGATTCTGGCTTATCAAGAGAAGGTGAAGCCTTATGGGCTTCATCTTGAGGTTGTCGAAAGTGTCAATGTACATGAAGATATCAAGCTGGGATTGCCTACTAGGGACATGTATATCGATAATTACAAGCGTACTATCGAGAAGCTTGCTAAGGTAGGCGCTAAGACGATCTGTTACAATTTCATGCCAGTGTTTGATTGGGTTCGAACCGATCTCTATAAGGAGCTAGAGGATGGTTCAAACGCACTCTTCTATGAGAAAGCAAGTCTGGACAACATAGATCCGATGGTTCTTGTTCGAAGAATTAACGAAAATCCTGATTTTACGATGCCGGGCTGGGAGCCAGAGCGTATGGAAAAGCTGTCATTGCTCTTTGAGGCATACCGTAATGTGACAGAAGAAGATCTATGGGGGAATCTTCAGTACTTCCTTGAGCAGATCATCCCGGTCGCAGAACAACATGGTATCAGAATGGCGATTCATCCTGATGATCCGCCCTGGTCCATATTTGGACTACCTAGAATAATGACCTCTCAAGCCAACATACGTAAGCTATTGAAGTTAGTAGACAACCCCTATAATGGGATCACACTATGTAGTGGCTCACTAGGAGCAAACCCTGACAATGATATCGTGGGTATGGTTTATGAGTTTGCAGACCGCATACCATTTGCGCATATTCGTAATATTAGAGTATATGACAATGGAGATTTTATCGAAACCTCACATCGAACGAAGGATGGAACGGTGGATATAGCTGGCATTGTAAAAGCATACCATGATTGTGGTTTTAACGGTTACGCTAGGCCTGATCATGGAAGACATATCTGGGGCGAGGTATGTAGGCCTGGATATGGATTGTACGATAGAGCACTAGGAATCATGTACTTATGGGGTTTGTGGGATTCTTTGGAGCGTGAAAACTAAAAGGTACTTCTTCTGATTGGTTACTTATAGGCATATAAATGAACATAAACCTATGTAATCCAACCAGGGGGATTCATAACCGTGGCCAGAAAATGGAGAAGTGCGAAGCATCAATTAAAAGGGAAGAAGAGGATCATTCTTGTTGTCTTGTTCTTACTCGCTTTCTCTTCCTTACAGACCTTCATCTACCTTGAGAGGAATCTCAGGCCTCCACTTATGAACGTCGCTACAATCCGAGTTAAACAAAAGGCTACGGAAGCGATCAATACTGCGATTAATGAAAAGATTGCACAAGGTACTAATTTTGATAAGCTAATTGATTGGAAGGAAGACAATAGCGGCAAAATTACCGGCTTTATGCTCAACTATGCTGAGCATATGAAGATCGCTGGAGACACGGTAAATATTGTCCAGAGTACCTTACAGAAGCTAGAGCATATACCTGAACATATTCCACTAGGATTAGCGTTCAATAGTGCAATCTTCGCCTCCTTCGGTCCTAATATACCTATCAAATTTGTGCCAGCAGGCGCAGTTAAGGTGGACTTGAGTACAAGGCAGAAGGACGCCGGCATCAATATGCTACTTGTAGAGGTTTACATTCGGATTATCGCAGAGGTTACGATTATTATTCCATTCGATACAAAGCCCGAGATCGTCGCCACGGAAATTCCTATCTCCTATCTATTAGTGGTTGGTGATGTGCCCATGTATTATTTTGACGGTAAAGGAAATCCAGTAGGAGATTCACAACCCTTGCCACCGAATATAGCCCTTCCCGATTTGATTAAAGAGCAAGAGAATGTTGAGCAGGGCACTAGCGAATAATCATTTTTTATCGTTTCGCAGTCGTAGTCTTTCTTCGCGCTCCCAACGGAGCAAGAAGGGATAAGGATCGAAGGACCAATCCGTATAACCTGCATCCCGGTAAAGCCCATAATGCAAATGTGGAGGGAACTTGCCTTGTGTACCAGGCTTCCCATATCCAGAGCTACCCACCCAGCCAATCGTTTCTCCTGGAGAAACGATTGTTCCTTGTTTAATCTCTTTATTAAATCCAGACAAATGAGCGTAATAGTGATAAACATTATTAATGCTCCGTATCCCGACTCGCCACCCGCCGTAACGATTCCAGCCTAGAATCTCAACAAATCCATAACAGGTGCTCCGAACTGGATATCCATAAGCAGCGAATAAATCGGTGCCTTCATGAATGCGTCTCCCACCCCAGCCTCGTTTGGCCCCCCAAGTACTACGATAAGAGTAATCGGCTCTGAGCGGAAGGGGGAAGGCGTGTTTCTCCAGCTCTAATGTTTCGAATTCGGAATAAATCTGGGCAAATTGCATGATTCGTTCAACACTACGAGGGTTTTTATAAGTCTCCCAGAGTCCAATTCGAAAATCCTGTGTGGATGTACCGCTATTCAATACATGCTTAGCCATTGTATAGAGAACATCTTGATCCGAATGACGATCCGCTAAGCCATCACCATCACCATCAAGACCAACTCCTCCGAAGAAAGCAATCGAACTAGGATTTTGGTCAGTCTGATCTGGATTGAGTGCACCGGCCCATTGGTCCTCTGGATAATAAATGGCTACTAGACCATCCCTTACTGGTCGATCCTTCTTATTCATAGTTGTCATACTTCGCTCGTACTGATCTATTGCGGCAAGATAAGTCCAGGGGATTCCTAGTGTAATACTGACCTGTTGGAATAGACTTAATCGGACTGTAAATTCATTGGCTTTGTCTAATGTTTGACTATGTACCTTAGCTGAGAAGCTTAGGAATAATGCACTAAGACACAAAGAAATGATACAGTATCGAAGCATATAAGCAACGTCCTCTCGATTTATTGTATAGAGATTATCATGTTCAAGAGGGTTGATTTTATGTATCATATTCGTATGGACCAAAATTGAAGGAGAATGCAAGCAATGGAATTTAATCACAGATCAGAGCATACGGATGACAACATGTTACTTATTCAAGCCAATATTGATGATATGAATCCAGAGTTCACTTCTTATATTACGGATCGATTGTTCGAGGTGGGTGCGAATGATGTTTACTGGATACCCATTATTATGAAGAAAGGTCGACCTGGCCTCATGCTCAATGTTCTTGTGCAGGAGGACCAGCTCGACCGAATTGAGAATATAATCTTTAGTGAAACAACAACATTGGGACTTCGCTATCTACACGCAGCATGCCATCGGTTAGGACGTGAATTTGTTGTAGTAGAGACGACATGGGGACCGGTTCATGTAAAAGCAGGATATTATAAGGGAAAATTGATCCAGTACGCACCGGAATTCAAGGAATGTGAAGCCATTGCAAGAAAATATGAGGTTCCATTGAAGCATGTATATGAAGAAGTGAAGAAGCAGTTTAAGCAAGGGAAATAATTCACGAATAGAGACTGTCGATTAATTCGCTTTGTCTCGTTGCGAGTGAATAGATGGTTTGCCCAAGATCAAACAGCTTGTTTTAAGTTCCTTGAATATATAAGAGATTAGAGGAATGGAACTTAAACTCGTGGCAAACCATCTATTCACTCTTTCATTCTTCAAATTAATCGACAAAGAAACCACAAGACTGAGTTGGGCACTGAGAAGAATTGTCATGATTCTCCGAGGCTTTCCTACTCGTTTAATCAGCTAAGTGAAATGTTTGTTATATGAATCCGAGCAGCATTCCTCCAATCCCTCCCCCCCTTATACCATTGCCCTCAGAGGGTTCTTTCTCTAATATAGAAGTGAGGGTAGCCAGCACACGTTCCTGTTCGGATGCGATTACATTTCCACTTAAATTGTACATTTTTAGATCCAAAAGCCAATTCGGCAGTTTCTTTTGTTCGACAAAATGGACTGGCTAGAATCGGGTATTGAATAGGGATTTTCAATTTACGTAGAATATCTCCATATGTTTTGGCTTGCCTTCTCCCTTCTCGGGATAGATTTCTTTGAGTAGAGCAATCACTTAAAATGAGATTCGGTTGATCCACTCCTACGGTTGCTTCACCGTGTCTGACATACATAATGTATTCACCTTGTTGAAGAGCATTGATTAACGATGTGTTGATCGGATTCGCATATACTTTGTTGTCTGACGCTTTCGCCGATTGTATAAAAAGGGTTAATAAAATCATTAATGTGCAAATTTTCCTACTGATAGTGGGCATCCCCTTTTGTTTAAATATATTTCGACCTCACTTTACGTGCAGCATCTCCTCTTTTCTATTGAAGTAACGGGAGAAGAGTTTAAGATTGGAGGAATGAAAGTTGGTGTTCTACAATAGGTCCATATTGTTTAATAAAATTATTTTAAATCATCACTTAAAGTAACAAATAAGTGATGATTTTTTATTTTAAAGAAACAACTGTTTACAAATACTTATATCTTATTATATAATTCAACTATTAAGTTGAATAGTTGAATTATAAAGAGGTGAGAAAATGGATCCAAGGGAATTTAAAGATTATATATATAATCATTTTTCAAAAGTTAGTAAGGCTTTTTCTAGTCCAAAGCGTTTTGAATTACTGGATTTACTATCACAAAGTCCTAAAACAGTTGAGGTTTTAGCAAAGGAAACCAGTATGAGTGTAGCCAATACGTCAAAACATCTTCAATCATTATTGGAATCTAAGTTGGTAACGTTTAAGAAAGAGAAGAACTTTGTCATCTATGAATTAGTCGATGATAGTATTTACGACATTCTTTCAAGTATTAAAGCAATTACGGAAAAGCAGATGGTTGAGGTCAAACTTACAAGAGTGGATTACATATCCAAGCCATCTAAATTAGAAGCTTTGTCTATTGAAAATCTTCCTGCTTTACTTGAAGGTGAAATGACAGAATTGATTGACGTTCGTCCAAGTAGGGAGTATGAAGCAGATCATATCCCAGGAGCAAAATCGATACCAATAACTGATTTAAAAGAAATGCTATCAACATTATCAAAAGATAAGAAAATCATTGCCTATTGTCGGGGACCTTATTGTGTCTATGCAACCGAAGCTGTGGAGTATTTAAAAGAACAAGGTTACACGGCTTATTTATTAGAAGCAGGTGTTCACGACTATAAACAAATAAATCAAATTCATTAAATATGAGGAGGAGATAAAATGATTTTTAGACAGTATTTACACACTAATCCAGTAGTAGCGGCATCTTATTTTTTGGGTTGTGGGGGACAGTCTACGGGAATTATCGTTGACCCAGTTGAAGAAGAAATTGATTTTTATCTAGAAGAGTCAAAACGACTTGGGATGAATATTGATTATGTGATTGATACTCATCTACATGCGGATCATATCTCAGGAGCAAGAAAGTTAGTTGAAAAAACAGGTGCGAAATACATTTTACATGAATCTGCTGAAACAAATTATGAATTCCTTGCTGTGAAAGACGGTGAAGAAATTTGGGCTGGTAATGTAAAAATGAAGTTCTTGCACACTCCAGGACATACCCCAGAGCATATTTCTATTGTTGTTACAGATCGAACAAGAGGAGATGATCCTTGGTTTGTCTTAACAGGTCACGCACTCATGGTCGGAGATGCAGGAAGAACGGAGCTTGCAACATCACTAGAAGATGGAGCTAGTGATTTATACGACTCATTACAAAAATTACTTCAATTAGAAGATCATTTAGAAATTTATTCAGGTGCATTTTCTGGTTCCGTATGTGGTCGTGGATTAAGTGGGAAACCTTTTTCAACCATTGGATTTGAACGAAAATTCAATCGTGCCCTTCAATTTACTAATAAGCAAGAATTTGTTCAATTTATGACAGAGGATGTTCCACCACGACCAGAAGACTTTCTTAGAATGAGAACAACAAATCAGGGACATAAGAACATTGGACCCTAAGAATTTTAGGGTCTTCCTTAGTAAGGGGACACCACAATGAATTCAAAGTTAATACAAAAGGGTATTAAACAAAACCGCATGTTATTTTTTATATTAGTTATCATCAACTTATTTGTTGGTTTTATGGTTGGACTAGAAAGAACGATTCTTCCGATTATCGGGGAAGAGCATTTCGGGCTAACTTCCATCAGTGCTGCTTTATCTTTTATTATTAGTTTTGGATTCTCCAAAGCGATAGTTAATTATTTTGCAGGGTATATTGCAGACCGTATTGGCAGAAAACAAGTTTTATTATTAGGTTGGATCATTGGTTTGTTTGTTCCAATCCTTGTTATCTTTGCTCACACCTGGTGGGTCATTGTTTTTGCAAATGTACTACTAGGCATCAATCAAGGTTTAACATAGTCGATGACATTAAATATGAAAATTGATTTAGCAAAGAGTAATCAACGAGGATTAGCAGTTGGGTTAAATGAGTTTTCTGGTTATATCGGTGTAGCTTCTATGGCGGCGATTTCTGGGTATGTTGGCGCTACATATGGCTTGCGTCCAGAGCCATTTTATATTGGTATTGGAGTAGTTATTATTGGAATTTTTTTATCTTTATTTGTTAAAGACACAAGCCAACATTTGAAAATGGAAGTACAAAAGATAAAAGTAACGGAGAATTTGAGTTCAAAAGAGATTTTTAAAAGAACGACTTGGAAGGATAAAAATTTATCGAGTATCAGCTTTGCAGGGCTTTCTACGAATTTAAAAGATGGAATGACTTGGGGACTGTTTCCATTCTTTTTTATTTCAGCGGGATTAACGGTAAGTCAAATTGGTGTTATCGTAGCGGTCTATCCTGCTGCTTGGGGATTTTTTCAATTGTTTACGGGTGCATTGAGTGACCGCATTGGTCGAAAATGGTTAATCGCAATTGGAATGTGGGCTCAAGCCTTCGCATTATGGTGGATTTTATTTGTTGATATATATATGTTATGGATTATTGGTGCACTAATTTTAGGTTTAGGTACAGCAATGGTTTACCCAACTTTTGCCGCAGCCATAAGTGATGTTGCTCATCCAAGTTGGAGGGCAACTTCGATGGGTGTGTTCCGCTTTTGGAGAGATAGCGGTTATGCGTTTGGTGCATTGTTAGCTGGAATTTTAGCTGATATATTAAATATTAATTGGGCAATTGGATTGGTGGCACTTTTACCGTTAATTGCAGGGGTAATGATTGTTACAAGAATGAAAGAAACTCTTGAAACATAAAGAAAGGACAATGACAATGATAATGAAATTTCGAGAATCAGGAATGCCAGATATCGAATTATGGGATAGCTTTTTTGACGCAGATTTCACTTTAAAAGAGTTAGATGTTACCTCAAGTATTACTACTCTTATCGATATCGGCTGTGGCTATGGAACTTTCATTCTTCCTGCCGCAAAATTGATAAAAGGTAAGGTAATTGGAATCGATATTGATCATGACACTATAAAACAAGCTCGTAACGAAATACAAAAACATGGGCTTTCAAAAGTTTGAGTTTTAGAAGGTGATATTATTCAGGAAGACTTTTTTGATACATTAAAAGAGTATCATGGTAAAGTTGATCAGAAAAACTTTTAAAACAGGCATATGAACTATTAAGATTAGGTGGGAAACTAGGTGTTATCCATTGGATATATGCAGATACACCAAGAGGACCATCTATGGACATAAGACCACAACCGACTCAGATTAAACGATGGTGCAAAAATGTAAACTTTCTAATAAACAAAGAAGTCGATTTACCACCGTATCACTACGGTCAAGTTTATGTAAAGTAGGTGTTATTATGGCTTTATTTGATCAATCAGCAGATGGGTACGATAGTTGGTGTAAAACTAAATCAGGCTCTTTTGTAGATGATCTTGAAAAGAATTTGATGAAAGAAGTAGCCCAACCCAAAATGGGTGAAAAAGCGTTGGACTTAGGATGTGGCACAGGAATATATTCATATTGGTTAAATAAACAAGGTCTAGCTGTAACAGGAATTGATATCTCAAGTGGAATGTTAAATGTAGCGAAAAGTAAACATGGTGCTGAAAACATTGAATTTCTTCAAGGTTACATTGAGCATTTACCGTTTAAAGATGAAACGTTTGATTTAATCATTAGCAATATTGTTTTAGAGTTTACGGAAAATCCTAAAGAAGTAGTAAAAGAAGCTATGAGGGTTTTGAAAAGAGGTGGTCGTCTCGTAATAGGCTTTATTAGTAAAGATAGCAGTTGGGGAAAGATGTATGAAGAGAAAGGCAAAAAAGATGCCAATAGTGTATTCGCCAGTGCAAATTTTTTTGGTGTAGAGGATATTAACGGTTTGCATCAATTACAACCATATAAAATGAAGTTTGGTTTATTTTTCTCTATGAATGAATTTGCAGATAAAAATAATGCAATGGAAATAGAAGAAGAGAGAAGACAATTAAAGGTAAATTCTAATGCTGGTTACATTGTAGCTAGATGGGATAAATGAGAATAACCTTATTAAACAATATGGAACTATTGTTGAGACGTTTTACGCTGGATTGTTAAGCTAAAGGAGTCGCTAGTACAATCAAAAAAAGTAAATGGATTAAAACCTCCCAATTCTAGTAAAGCTAGGACTATTAAATGAATTGGGAGGTTTTTGTATGAAATTAAATGATTTATGGAAGTTGTATGAAGCGGATAAACGCATTCTTGGATTCAGTAAACACACCTTGAAGGCTTACGCTCTTCAATTAAAGATTTTGGTTCGTGAAATTGGAGATCTTGAAATTGAAGAAATCTCATTAAACTTGCTTAAAGAATACTTAGCTAAGGAATCCGAACGATTGAAGCCAAGCAGTTTAGGACATCGAATCCGATTTGTTCGATCTCTTTTTCGCTTCGCTTTTGAAGAAGGACAACTTCCTCGAAATCCATCCCAAAAGCTAAGGGAGCCAAAGATGGATAAACGTATACCAAAGTTTCTCATTGAAGAGGATGTTATTCACCTCAAAATCACCTGTGATTCACCACGTGAGCATGCTTTATTAGAATTTTTGTATTGCACTGGCTGCCGAGTTGGCGAAGTGCACAAATTAAATATTGAGGACATCAATTGGGAAAACTGCTCGATTATCGTAAATGGAAAAGGTTCAAAACAAAGGGAAGTTTATTTTACGACAGAATGTAAGGTATGGCTAAAGCGATATCTTGTGAGCCGTCAGGATTCTTGTAATGCTTTATTTGTGACCGAGAGTCATCCTACACGTAGAATGACAATCCCCACAATCCGTTACTCATTAAAGAAGTTGGCGGCACGAGGTGAAATTGTTGCAACTGTGTACCCGCATCGATTTCGTCACACTTTTGCGTGCCAATTACTAGATAATGGTGCGCCATTAGATTTTATTCTGGGAATGCTTGGACATGAAAAAGCATCAACTACGCAAATATATGCCCAATTACGCGGGGAACGGCGTAGAGAATTGTATCGACGATATTTCTAAACAATGGACATTTATATGAGTGAATTGTGTTACACTTATTGAAATAAATGGACTTCTTAACTGTGTGATAGGCTTATTGATACATTCACTGAGCTCAACCAATGAAAAATAAAACATGTTTGGGATAACGGAGAATATATAAGAAGAGTGGTGAATCATAATGATTCGAATTTCTTATTTTCGTTGTTAGCGTTCGTTATTAGCGGACCCATTAATTTTGGATTAACGGCATTCTTTTTGAAGTTAGCAAGAAATCAAGAATCTACCATTACTGATCTATTTAGCGGATTTCATCACTTTTGGAAAAACTTCGTCATCAACTTCTTTATCATATTATTTACCATCCTCTGTTTTTTGCTTTTCATTATTCCAGGAATCATTGCTATTTTCAAATATTCCATGACCTATTATAACATGAATGACAACCCTGATCTTAAACCTTTAGAAGCTATTGGATTGAGCAAAAAAATGATGAATGGGCATAAGGCTAGGTTGTTTTTCCTATGGCTGAGCTTTATTGGCTGGTTTTTATTAGGGATATTGACATTAGGAATAGGATTTCTCTATGCAGTACCCTATTATAATGCAGCTAAAACAAATTTCTACGAAGAACTAAAAATGGGGCAATGATTGTGTGTGAGGGTTCAACTCCCTTTAACCGCATTATCGTATTGAAACGCTGGAAGCCTTGCTGTGTGAGGCTTTTTTTGTTTTTTTACTTCCTTATCGAGTGGTCAAGGTGTTTAGTGAGATAAATGCTTTCTATATTCCTATGCGAAATTTTAGAAATATTTTAGAATTGCTTTCGAGAAAGTTTAGACTCCTCCTATAGACTAAGGTTGTAGGCAAGAGAAAAACCATACAACCTAAAAGGAGAGAGTTCAAAATGACAAAGAAAAGCAAAGTGTTGATGATCGGTGCAGTGGTAGGTAGTGAGGCCTTACACAATTCGTTATGTTTAATCTATGTTCAGTGGAAGGAGAGTCAATGAAAGCAATTATACAAGAAATATATGGACCTGCTAGTGTGTTAAAACTAGTTGAAGTGAAAAAGCCTACGCCTAAAGACGATGAGGTGCTTGTGCATGTGAAGGCAACATCCCTTAATGCTCCGGATTGGCGTCTTCTAAGGGGTAAACCGATGATGATGCGCTTAAGTTCAGGGATCTTTCGCCCTAAGCACATCATAAAGGGCACAGATGTCTCTGGGATTGTTTCTGAGATGGGCAAGGGTGTGACGCGGTTTAAAGTTGGCGATGAAGTGTATGGAGATTTAGCGGATGCAGGGTTTGGCGCCTTTGCAGATTATGTCAGCGTCAAAGAAACACTACTGGTCCATAAACCAAAGCGCTTAAGTCACTTAGAAGCAGCGTCGCTACCTCTAACTTCCGTGACAGCCCTTCAAGGAGTAAGGGATCTCGGAAAGTTGCAAAAAGGGGAGCGGGTTCTTATTGTCGGTGCTTCTGGTGGTGTAGGGAGTTATGCACTGCAGCTAGCTAAATATTTCGGCGGTTATGTGACGGCGGTGACAGGTACAAAGCATGTCAAACAAGCAAAAAATTTGGGAGCTGATACCGTTATAAACTATTCGGTGGCGCCTCTTGACACCCTAAAAGCTCAATTTGATCTGATTATAGCCATAAATGGCTATAATAGTCTGTCAACGTATCGTAAGCTTTTAGCGCCTCGAGGTCGATTTGTCATGATTGGTGGGAAATCTATCAAGCAAATTCTTCAAATTACAGCCTTTGGTAGCATGTTGTCCAAAAAGGATGGTCAGAGCTTTAAAGGCTTATTATTAAAGCCCTGTGTTGAAGATCTAGCCTTTATCGCAGTTCTGATGGATGAAAAACGCTTAGTGCCGGTTATAGAAAAAGAAATCCAATTTCATGAGATCCCAATAGGGCTAGAAGAGCTTGAAAAAGGTCATTTAGGTGGCAAAGTTGTAGTATGGGTAAATCGAGACGAACAGCTCTAAGGCATGGCTCAGCCCTGTTAGTTATATGTTATTGTTGTGAGCGTGTTGTGAATAATGGGTACGTTTTTATCAAGTGTGTTGAGAAAGGAGCATGAAAAATGTTAAAATGTAGAAGTAACTACTTGAATTCTTCGTAGGATATGCGAAAATATCGAATTAATATGGTTATTGTAAAATGACGTGGAATATAGGGATTGCAACTTTTAATTTATGAATGGAGATTAATATGAATACACAAAATAAAGCACAAAATGCACTGGAAGACATCAAAGTCAGTTCGAAACTGAAGATTGCTACGTTGTGGGCGAGTTTTATGTTTCTCTATATTTATGTTGATTATTTCGCCTTATATATGCCGGGCAAAATAGAAGGTATTCTGGCAGGAAAAATATTTATATTTGACATTTCATATGTCTTTCTATTGATAGCACTGATTTCGGTAACAATTCCAGCTCTTATGATTTTCCTTTCTGTTGCCCTGCCGGCAAAAGTAAGTCGCTGGGCAAATATCATTATTGCCGCGGTGTATATTCCCTATACATTGTTTAATTTGACAGGAGAGGCTTGGGTGCACATGGTGTTTGGCGCTGTTGTAGAAGTCGCTCTTCTTTGTCTAATTATCTGGTATGCATGGAAATGGCCTTCTTCGTTACGGTAGTTGTCAGGCTCCATACTATTGGCTATTCCAATATTTTTGATATTCCTACCTCTATCATTAAAGCCTACATTGAATCGTAGGATAAACATCACCTTTGCTATATTGTATACGCTTGTAAATATTTGGAATATTTTAGGGGAGCCTTGGGCTTTTTACATATTCTATGGTCTTTTAGAAACAGTAATTACGTTACTAATTATCTTTACTGCATGGAAGTGGCCTAGGCAGGATAGCTAGCAACGCGGGTTTCGGGCATTACTAAGAAGAATGATGATGACATAGTCGCAACTTTTGCATTTCGGTATTCATGGCGTCGAGGGTTGATGTGATCTTGCGCACAAAATTCTTCTCGTCAAATTCAGGCACAATAGGGTATGCTCACTTTTGTACGGAAAATCGTTACTACTTAGGTACCCACTGAGTTCAGAAAAAAAGTTCTGAACTCAGTGGTTTTTTTGTTGTAAATTAGATGTATGAATATACAAGGACGTCAACTCAGCGAACAAAATATTGCATGGATTCAAGAACTAATACAACTTCATCCAGATTGGCACCGCACCCGTTTGTCCCGCGAATTGTGCCAAGCCTGGGAATGGAAGAATGCCAAGGGAGAGTTAAAAGATATGGCTTGCCGAACGATGCTACTGAAACTTGATCGTATGGGGATCATTGAGTTACCTGCTCCCCGTACGGTCGGTGTCGGCAATGCGAGGAAACGGATTTTGCCAGTGGCGCATGACACTACACCTATTCTTGAACCGCTACGCGAACTGACTCCGCTGGTATTTGAAAACATCGGAACTTCAGCGCCACGCGTGTTCTTCCATCATCTTCTGGCTTGTCTGTTATTCGGTTCCGCAGCATGGAAGGTTGCTCCCCGTGACCAATGGATCGGTTGGACCGCTGCCGTTCGTGGGATGATCACTAACAATATGCGCTTTCTCATTCTTCCTTGGGTCCGCGTGCCACATTTGGCTAGCCATATCCTCGGACGGATCGCCCGTCGCATAAGTCAGGACTGGTTGGAGAAATACGGACATCCAGTATACTTACTCGAGACGTTTGTAGAACAAGAACGATTCCGGGGAACTTGTTACCAAGTGGCGAACTGGATCCGATTGGGTCAAACCCAAGGTCGAAGCCGAAATGACACTTATCAGACGTTAAAGGTCCCGCGCAAAGATATTTATGTTTATCCCCTCATTCCACATGTACATGAGGTGCTCACTCTTGGAACGTAAAGATGTTTTGAAAATCTAAGAAGTTGGACGTGAAGAGACGGTAGATTTTGTTATGATGCTTTTGGCCGAAATGGCCAACTGAACCAGAACAGTCACAATTCCAATCAACCGCCATCCAGCGACGGACTTCGTAGGCCGCCTGTGAATCTACGCAAATCTGGCGGAAAAAAGGGAGCACCCAAAGGTCACCAAGGTTATGCCTTGTGTCAAACGGAAAACCCAGATCACATCACTACCCTTTCGACTGGAGGGAGATGTAAACATTGTTCGTCCTCATCGCATTAAAAGCCAACCTATGGCGTACGCTGAAAACATATACATATCAGAAGAAATCCAAGATTGGATTAACAAAACACGTAACAAATATAAGGTGGATTTATATGTCGGTTAGTTAAAGATTGGTGGTTAACTTGTGTTTAACAATCGGGTCATTATCTTGAATGAAAATAAATACGTAAATAATATGAATTTTGACCAAGAAATTATACAATATAAATGATGAATTGGTGTGAACATAATTATAATTAGACGCATTGGTGTCAGAAAGGAACGGTCAAATGAAAAGAGAAGAGGTTTTAGCTGCCCTTAAAGCAGGAGAATTTAATGGTATAAGTCATACGTATGAACCATACAGTGTTGGTTACAGTAAAAATAGTTATCAAATAGAAATGAGTGTATCCTGTGGGATTATTGAGAAAACGACAATTACTACAGGCAAAATCTTTAACGGCAAGGAAAATGAACGATTTGAAGATAGGAAAACTGAAGACCTAAGTGATTATAAAGCGGATGATTTTATAGAAAGTCGTCCGTATTACTTTTCACAAAGAAGACCAGATTTGTTTTGACAAAGACTCGAAATGCACAATAAAACAAAAAAGTTCGCCCGAAGGTGAGCTGTCTTGCCATTTTCTTATTCAACGGATACGATAATGGAATGACTAGGAGGTTGAGGGAAAATAGAAAAGGGCTTAAATAAAAAGTTATCTGAACTGTACATGAGGGATTTCCTGGAACTCCGAATAATCGTAAATAACTTTGACCCTCTCGGTCTAATCCAAGGGGGAGCTCCTGAAGATGAACATGATAATGTAACTCAGAAACTCATTCGATGCTTGTACGACCATAAATTAGGCAGTGTAAGGAATTTATTGATTGATTGTTACGAAGAGTACGGATTTAACAAAAAAGACATCAAGGATGAGTATAAAGATAGTTTTAACAAGAAAATTGAAGACACTTATAAATTAATTGTAGCTTGGTATCTCAACAAGTACAAAAAGGACATTGAACGGAGACGATAGTGGAGGAGCTTACTTGACGGTAGCTTCTCTTTTGTTTACTGAAGTAACGGGCAGTTTAATGCAGCAAGGGCATAAACACAAAGACCAGTAATTTGGTCTTTTTTTTTTGCGGCTTGCGGTATAACCCCCGCCTAAATGTAAAGAATGAGAAAAGTAAAGAAATTTTGATTATGGGGTGCATTCATTATGAAACTTGCCAAAATCAGTTCGAAAGGACAAATCACCATACCGAAATCGATTCGAAAACTTTTGGAGATCCAAGACGGAGACCACATCGCCATTGTTGTAGAAAACGGAAACGCCATTATCCGAAAAGCTAATGTGCAAATTGTCAAAGAGAAAGGAAGTTAGAGAATGAAGTTTAACTATTCCATCCCATTGTTCCCTGGATCATTTGGTGGGAAATCGTTGATAAAAAGCGACGGAAGAGTATTCACTTACGGTCTTGTCATCGCGATTCTTGCTTCCGTTTTAGAGAGTGTGGCACCGATGGTGTGGTGGAGCTATCTAGATAATTTGATTTCCGTCTATCCCCGCTATACCCAGTGGATCTCACTTTGGTTCCTGTATTCATGATGCTCGCGTATCATTATTCCTCCAAGTTCAAGTCCTTTGTGATCGCAAACGTCATATTAGGTGTTCTTATGGCTTAAGAAATCGGCGGTGGTCTTCCTTAAGATCAAATTCACAGAAGAGCAGAGGGAAAAAGTTGAGAAAATTCTGTGGAATCATTACGTGTTAGGGGTTGGAAGATTAACATGAGTAATCATAATAATAAAATTCAAAAGATATATGAAAAAGTACATGAATCTTATCTAGAGAAATTTGAAATATGGAAGCAAGATATTATTTTCAGTTGGCAATGGTGGGTTGGTGTCTTATTAACCTTATTACCATGGATTCTATGGATCAAATATAGAAAAAAAGAAAGCACCCATCGTTTACTTTATGTCGCTTTTTTTGTTATGATTGTATCCGTTTGGCTCGATAGTATTGGTGTTCAATTAGGATTATGGTATTACAATTATGAAGTTTTGCCGTTCTCACCCTCATACAAACCGTGGGATATTACGCTTATTCCTGTATTAACCATATTCTTAATACAGACAAAGCCCCAAGTAAATCCGTTTGTGAAAGCTGTGTTATATTCTGCTTTCATCTCGTTTATTTCAGAACCACTTTTTGTATGGGCGGGCTATGTAGTTTATCCAAGATGGGAATATATTTACTCATTCCCTATTTACCTAATAATTTATTTAATATCTGATTTTTTAAGCACTAGAAACACTTTTGTAAAAATTAATAATGAGAGATAGTGCATGTAGGAAAAGAAGAAAAGAATCGAGGGATAGAAGTAGTCTCCTCCTTACGATTGTACTTAATAACATTCGTTATTGATTTTTTTGGTAATCCTTTATCCCCGTTATTACTTCAAACAGCTTTTACTGATTCCGCTTAACTAACGGATTAGTATGACAAGTTCTGTATAAGCACCACATAGTGCGAAAAACAGGGGATTCATAGAATCCTAACTTTACAACCGAGGATGGGAATGACGGAACCACGTATCTTGAAACCATCCCGCCAATACTCCTGCATGCGTCATAACTAACAGGTTATGGGGTTTGAAGTACAGGTAGATTCGGCAGAACTAAGGCTGGAGCCATTCGTTTAGAAAAGGTATGCCAACGGATATGCCGCGCGGCTGAAAAGCTGGATATGGTGAGAATTGTTCAGTGAAGGAACTGACGAACTTCCGAATGTACAGGTCTAAAGTTAGAGCATAAGGAAACTTATGTACCATCCAACGATGGGGTGAGTGGCGTAAAGTAAAACTTTTTCCTATGAAATACGTTATGCCTAACTAAGGTGGCATCCAGCTCACAGGCTTAGAGGAAGCACCTAACTCCGGAACGAAAAGCTAGGTTGTAAGGGACTTGGAAAGCAAGACACGTCGCAACAAGGGCTGTTACCCAAGACGGTTGCAATAAGGTATATACCGAAATGCATTTAGTCTTGTGAGGGCAGGGGCACGACTGATGAAACTTCTGTAATGGAAGTGGAGGAATAGCCCCAAGTCTAACAGAAAAGAATGATCATTTTCCAAACGTGAATTGCACCGGTCGGGTAAGAATGTGGGAACATCACCTCAAAAAGGACAGATGCCACAGTGCAAGCTTTACGAAATTGGGAGTACTACGGCATGACGGAATCCTTTACAGATCTATACGAGAGAGCAAGCAAACGAGAATCCTTTTCTCACCTTTACGATCTAATTACCTCTAGAGAAAATATCCGGCTGGCTTATCGAACAATGAAATCGAACAAAGGATCAAATACGCCTGGGACAGATGGAAAAACCATTACAGACATTGAGAAATGGTCCGAAGATGAACTAGTGAGAGAAATCCAAAACAATCTAAAATGTTATCGCCCTAAGAAGGTCAGACGGAAATTTATAGAGAAAGACAACGGCAAATTGCGACCGCTCGGAATTCCTTGTATACTCGATCGAATCATTCAGCAATGCTTTAAGCAAGTCTTGGAACCCATAGCAGAAGCTCACTTCTACAAACATAGTTATGGTTTCAGACCACTACGGTCAACACACCATGCGATGGCAAGAGTACAATTCCTTGTGAATCGGGCACAAATGCACTATGTAGTAGATATCGACATCTTAGGCTTCTTCGACAATGTCAATCACACCTTGCTATTGAAGCAGCTATGGAACATGGGGATTCAGGATAGAAGAGTGCTAGCATGCATCTCCAAAATGCTGAAAGCAGAAATCCATGGAGAAGGCATTCCTACACGGGGCGTGCCGCAAGGCGGCATCTTGTCAACTTTACTGTCTAACGTCGTTCTCAACGACTTAGATCACTGGATAGCTGATCAATGGGAGTTCTTCCCACTGACTCAGACTCATAAGACAAGAAGTAGTGAATTGTATTGGAAATATCGCACTTCCCTTAAAGAAGGATACATGGTGCGTTACGCAGACGACTTCAAAGTCATCTGTCGAGACTACAAGACTGCTTACAAATGGTACCATGCTGTCGTATCTTACTTAAAAAACCGTCTGAAACTGGAAGTTTCGCCTGTAAAATCGCAAGTTATAAATTTGCGAAAGCGAGAATCTGAATTTCTAGGATTCACGATCCGCGCGAATAAAAAGGGTAAGATTAGAGTGGCGCATACAGGCATTAAGGCTAATAAAATGCAGAAGATCAGAATCGAAGCCAAAAAGCGGATTCAGAAGTTAAGATCTTCTCCAATTGCACTAAATGCAGCACTCTTTAATAGTTTTGTTATGGGAATCCACAACTACTTCAGTCGGACCACACATGTCAGTGTTGCGTTCTCACGTCTTGCCTATGACCTGCGAGCCTTCATGTATAATCGTCTGAAACAAATCGGGAAATACGAACATCCTACTAACCCGCCACCAACATATAGCAAATTCTACAGCTTGGGTTACAGAACGTTCAAAGTAGCTGGCGTATACTTGTATCCTCTTGCCAACGTGAAAACAAAGAACACCATGAACTTCAGTCAAAGTCTTTCACTCTATACAACGGCAGGAAGAGAACAAATATACAAAAGGCTTCGTCCGGATATACGTCAGGAAATTCTTTCTTTGATGGAATCTAGCATCCCGAACCAGAGTGTGGAATACATGGATAACCGAATAAGTCGGTACAGTATGAAGATGGGAAAATGCGAAATCACTGGGATGAATCTTTTCGCATCAGACGTTCACTGTCACCACTTTATTCCATTATATCTTGGTGGAAGCGATAAATTCAATAACATGCGCATCCTCCACAAAGATGTTAATGAACTTATCCACCATAATCATAAAGAGACGATTGAAATACTCATAAATAGACTGGTTATCACAGACTTGATGAAAATCAAGATCAACGAGTATCGTGAAAAATACGGACTTGAACCAGTCTAATTTTCCCGAATCTATGAGTAACGAGGAACTTATGATCTAGTACATTCTGTTAGAGGGAACGCGGAGTGCGGGGAAACTCGCACGCTCCGTGTGGAGCAGGGGAAAAGCTGGAGATCGCATCAAAGGCTTACCTATTGCTACGAAAAAAGGATCAACCAGTAAAAACTGGCTAACCTCATAATACGAACTGGCAGTATTGTGGAACAGTGATTATTGTGGACTTATAACAAGGGGGTCATTTTTATCTAAAGCTGTGTGTCTTTGAAGTTTCTTTAAAATATCTCAAGATAAACTGAAAGAATTTTAAATGCAGTGTTGTAGCAAATAAGTAAAACGAAAATGAATAAAGCAACGTCCAACCATTATACTTAAAGACATTAAAAATGACAGCTAACCATTCAAAGCCTAAAGATAAAAGAGAACACGTTATTATATACGCTGTAAAGTACAGTCCAGTTGGATTGAATTTGTCATACACATATACGATCAGCAGTGCATAAGGGGCGTACATAAAATATGTGATTATATCTGTCATTTCATATTCCTTACGATCATTGATATAATACAAATCTAATGGTGGGCTTGCAATTGTATGATCCATGATGATAGCAACAGTAACGGTGAATAAGATAACCAATACAGAAATTACACGAGGATATCTGTTGGGGACAAATAATATCCAGAGATATCCAAAAATGCAATTAAGAATGATAAACCATTCGTTTTGATCAAATTGTACAGGAGGAGGTAGCATTTATCCCATCTCTTTTCTAAGTAATTTTTGAAACCAGACCCACACATAATTGACAAGCAAAAAAATAACAAACCATTCAATAAAGGACCACCATAGTTTCCATTGATAGAAGTTATAAACATTTAGAGCATTGGCAAGATATTCGATGCCTACAAGGATCGAAATATTAATTGGAAGAAATACCCATTTTTTATATGGGCGTTTTCCACCCAAGCTTCGATCTAAATACCATACGATGAGTAAAGGGATTAGAAACACTCTATTAAGAGCCATAGTCCAATATTGGGCAGGATTATTACCAAAATCAAACATTCCCATATTTAATGCAAAGATCGTCATAAAGTTGTGGTGGATAATATTAACAACCATCCAAATAAAGATTATTTCAAAAAGATGAAGATTTTTCTTTGACATCGCATATGTTACATTCATGATTACAGTTATCGAAAAAAATATTGAAAATGCCAAAGCGATCCTCCCAAATGGACTTTATGACTTTTATTGTTACCATAAAAAACAAATAAACACTTCAATGTGTTACTGTTATTAAACTAACGGATTAGAGAAGCTGCCGACAGTGAAACAAACGGCAGCCTCTGCTGCATTAAGTGGTAGCTTAGGAACAGTCTGGGAAATAAGTTGCAATATATAACCTAATGGAACTATATCAGTACGATATGAGTCAGTATGAGGAAGAAAGTGATAATGATGTTAACGAATATGGTCTTTATGACTATAAGTATTTAGACCACTATTGGACAGAAAAAGGGCGACATCCTTTCTTTGTTATTAGATCAGGGAAGCTGGCTGGGTTTGTTTTAGCTAGGGAGGTCACAGTAGCAGGTGATTTATCGCCGAGAGTTTCCATGGGCGAATTTTCCATTCTAAGAAAGTACCGAAGGAAAGGAATTGGGAATGAAGTAGCAATAAAAATGTTTGGGATGTTTAAGCGGATAGGGCGGAGTATATAAAATTCTATATTGATGGATAAAGTGTGAAGACACACTTATTTCAAGATTGTCAATTAATTCGTCATTTGGAAAGTGAAGAGTGAAAAGATGGTTTGCCGCGGCTTTATGTTCCATTCCTCTAATCTCTTATAGTATCAAGGAACTTAAAACAAGCTGTTTGAGAGCTTGGGCAAACCATCTATTCACTCGCAACGAGACAAAGCGAATTAAATCGACAGTTTCAATATTAGAGTTACAGTGTGCAAACTCGATTCTGAATGTGTCTAATGCTTATGCCCAGCTTGTTCGCTTGGGCTCTTCGGTGTCTGCGAATGTTCATGTGAATGATCATGTGAATGTTCATGTGAATGATCATGCTCGTGGCTGTGTCCATGCTCGTGATTATGAGAGTGCTCATGAGTATGCTTATGTGCGTCATATTCATGACTGTGACTATGTTCATGAACTTGCTCATGATGGGCATGCTCCTCGTGAACATGATGGGCTGGTTGCCATGGCTGCAAGTGTTCATCAGCTTCTCCTATAATAACCCTGAGCACATTCGGATGCTTAGGCAAGTCTCTTGTGCCTGCACCGTAGCCAATGGACTTAATGACCATCGTTGGTAGGCCGCGCATGAATTGTTCGGCTAAAGTAGATATAATGCCTGCACCAGTTGGTGTGGTCATTTCCTTGAGGAAGGGTGTTGGCGCAATAGGGAGCCCTTTCATCATCTCTAGAGTGGCTGGAGCCGGTATAGGGTAGAAACCATGGTCGCATTCAACAATACCGGAGCCGAGCGGCACATGTGCACTTATGACCTTCTCGATATGTAATGAGTCTAACGCTAATGCTGTACCCACAACATCTACGATAGAATCAATAGCCCCTACTTCATGAAAATGAACATTCTCCAAAGGAATATTATGAATTTTCGCTTCCGCTAGCCCTATTTTCTTAAAAATATCTAGACTTATTCGAGTTACATTGTCATTAAAGCCAGCCTTATTAATGGCATCTACGATCGTACTATAATGGCGGTGATGAGCGGGCGGATGGGTAGGACTAGGAATGACATCGAATTTAAGCGCTGTGATCCCACATTTGACTACTGTTTTCCACTCAAGCTTGTAGGGCTCCAAATCGATTTTTAACAATTCCTCTTCTATGTATGCTTTATCAGCACCTGCATCTACTAGTGCAGCTATGGTCATATCCCCACTTATTCCTGAGAAACAGTCAACATATAATATTCTCACGTGATGATCACTCCGTTTTCCCTTGATTTGAAATTAACATTCCTGCAAAATATCCTGCACCAAAGCCGTTGTCAATATTGACAACTACGATACCAGGAGAGCAAGCATTCAGCATCGATAATAGAGCAGAAATACCTTGGAAATTGGCCCCGTAGCCGCAGCTTGTTGGGACAGCTATTACTGGACGTGAAACCAATCCACCTAGAACACTTGCTAATGCACCCTCCATACCTGCGACCACAATAACAGCATCAGCACCTCGGATCAGAGGTAGCTGAGCAAACAAACGATGGATTCCCGCAACACCAACATCATACACTCGCTCTACACGGCAATTCATACTTTCTGCAATAATTACTGCCTCTTCCGCTACAGGTACATCTGATGTTCCAGCACAGACAACCGCTATATAAGATTTACTCGTTAGGGTAGGTGCGTGTCTAAACCAGAGAAGTGCTCTAGCTTCAGCATGGTAAGTCAAGTCAGGGATAGTTAACATGATTTGAGCTGCTTTATCCGCATCTACCCTTGTAGCAATTACACGATCATTCGTTTTTCTCATCTCCAATATGATCGAGGTAATATGCTCTGCTGTCTTGCTCTCTCCGAAGATTACCTCAGGGAACCCCGTTCGTGCTTCACGATCAAGATCTAGCTGAGCGAAACCTAGATCTGCTACTCGTCCCCCTGCAACATATATATTATTGATCTGTTTGGATGCTTCCATTGGTTCTAGCTCGCCTAATTTCACTTTTTGAAGAATATATTCTAAATTCATATTATGTGCACCTCTTCTTGGCATAGTGTAACCCATTGTCAGTATAGCAGAATAGGACTCGATGTGGAATGTTTGACCATTCATGATATAATACATTATCAAGGTTTCGTTCGAGAGCCAAAAATGAAAGGAGCAGATAACGTTGCCTACTGATCAATTGGAGAGAAAGCCAGAATGGCTTAAAATAAAACTTACAAAAGGTGAAAATTTCAAGCAGCTCAAGGAAATTATGCGGAGCAGCACACTACATACAGTATGTGAAGAGGCAAAATGTCCGAATATCCATGAATGCTGGGCAAGTAGAACAGCAACTTTCATGATTCTTGGAAGTATTTGTACAAGAGCATGTCGATTCTGTGCAGTAAACTCCGGCTTACCAACTGAGTTGGATGTTCAAGAGCCTGAACGTGTAGCAGAGGCAGTCGTTCAAATGGGTTTGAAGCATGTTGTAGTAACCTCGGTAGCTAGAGATGACTTAGCCGATGGCGGTGCGGCGATCTTCGCAGAGACGATTAGACAGATTCGTCTAAGCTCCCCACTATGTAGTGTAGAGGTGCTAATACCCGATTTCATGGGAAACGCAGATGCATTGCTGACTGTGTTAGAAGCTAAACCCGATATGCTCAATCATAATATCGAGACTGTCGAAAGACTTTCTGATCGGGTACGTTCTAAGGCTAAGTATGCACGATCTTTAGAGCTTCTATCACGCTCCAAGCAGTTGGCTCCCTCTATTCCTACAAAGTCAAGCATTATGGTAGGACTTGGTGAGTCTACGGAAGAAATCGTTCGTACAATGGACGATCTAAGAGCAGTTGATGTGAATATCCTTACTATAGGTCAATATTTGCAGCCTACGAAAACGCACCTGAAAATCAAGAAATACTACACACCTGATGAGTTTCTAGAATTAAAGACTCAAGGTATGAACAGGGGATTCAGTCATGTCGAATCGGGCCCATTAGTTCGCAGCTCTTATCATGCTCATGAGCAGCTCCAGGCAGCTAATGAGACAGTTTCATCAATGAAATAATACTGAAGGGAGCATTCATCGTGATTCAAATTAATGACAAATCCTATCAGCTCACTTATGAGTATAAAGATGGTTGGAATCCGGAAGCATTCAAGGAACGTTATAGTGATGTGTTGGATCGATATGATTACATAGTTGGGGATTGGGGTTACAGCCAACTAAGGCTAAAGGGATTCTTTAGAGAGAATAGCTCCAAAGCAAACAAAGATACGAATATCATTAGTCTACAAGATTATCTAAATGAGTATTGTAATTTCGGATGTGCTTATTTCGTGATTGAACGTAGTAATAACCCTAATCAAGTGGAAGATCGACAACCAATAGTTCCATTAGATGAAGATCCCTCAGAGTAGTTTACTCCCGCTCCGCCTTACTGACTTGAATCATTGTTGATAAATGCTTCCTTGACTCGTGTCCAGAAAGGAAATGGACGATAACGAACAAATTTTGCCTTCCGGGATGATACACTGCAGCGGATATTGATAACATCATCCAGTTCCTTATGGAGATGATCAATGGAGAGGTGTAGCTTTTGCCCTGTTCGTGGAATGATATCACAGTGGTGATGACTTGGTAGAATCATGGAAGAACCTAATGTTCGGAATACTCTATTGTTTATAGAAGCAATTTCTGCGATTTGAATGGACTCATGTGAAGGGTGAATGATGGCTCCACCTAAGCTTTTGTTATACGCGGTACTACCAGATGGGGTAGATACGCATATGCCATCCCCTCGGAACATTTCGAACATTTCATCATTAATATTAAGCTGTGCAACGAGAGTCCCTTCTTCACCTTTCAGTGTAATTTCATTGAGTGCATAATGTATGGTTGTTTCCGATTTTGTGGTGATGAGAATTTCTACTAAAGGGTAGTGTACAATGCGAATTTCTTTCCCTAGTTTATGCTTTGCCATTACGGAAACTAGCTTCTCAATCTCACCGGACTTCCAATCTGCAAAAAAACCCAAATGACCTGTGTGGACTCCAACAAAGGATACGTCCTCCCATCGGTCAGCATATGTATGGAATGCGTGTAATAAAGTACCGTCACCACCGATAGAGACAACGATATCGGGCGTTTTGTCGTTCTCTGTCATTCCCGATTCAGCTGCCAGTTGATGGAATTCCTCAGTTAGACGAACAGAATCTTCATCACCACGATTAAGTACATAATAGTTCAGCAAGGTCTATTCCTCTTTTCTATGCTTGTCTGTGTAGATGACTCCATCATAATCAATATTGTAGATGAAAACAACTTATAGCATTTGCCATTAATCCGTTTTCCGGAATGGGAATAAAATTTTATTGATTGTAGTAAACACTATATAACAAATGGGTATGAGGATTAACGACATACAGGCCATTCCTAATAGAATGAGAAAATTGAATTGAAAAGATGGAATTAATGTAGTCCCACTACTCACTGGAATTGCTTCATCGATCGCTACTCTTATCGACTCCGTTGGAATCCAAAGTATGTAAACAAGCAGCATCGCAATTAATCCATGAATGAAGCGTGCGATCAAGAATGGTGTATATCGAAGATTAGTCTGAGTAAGCAAGCTTGTAATTTGTGCATGCACACAAAGACCTGCCCAAGATAAGATAAAAGAGGCTATCGCGGCTTTATGAATTAGTGGTACTGAAGGCGCTACCTCACCGACAGCTTTGGCTCCTAAGGTTACTTCGAAGAATCCATTTACAATAGAAGGAGCTAGTGGAGTCGGAAGATTTACTATCTGCAGCAGGTAGGACAAGGTGGTGTAGGTTAGGCTCATAATCCCTATCAATGAAAGCTGCTCTAGGATTACGGAGACGAATATAACTAGTCCTCCGATCATGAACACTAACTTCAGGCTTGTCTGAATGGCTTGCTGTAGCATTACACCTAAAGATCGTCCATCTTCAAGCCGAGCCTTATGCATAGCGAGAAAGGCATTCTTTAAGATTGAGCCTTGTGGTTTTATAGTCTGAGAAACAGGATCTGGGCTTGGATTACCATGGAATCTCATCAGCACCCCCAATATTAACCCGCCCCCATAATGAGCCAGAGCGAATATTACTGCTAAACTTGGGTTGTGAAAAAAGCCAACAGCTACCGCACCTATAAGGAAGATCGGATCTGAAGTGGAGGTAAAGGCAACAAGACGCTCAGCCTCGTCACGATTAATTAATTGTCTATCCCAAAGCTGAGATGTTAGCCTGGCACTAACAGGATAACCTGCTGCAAACCCCATGGCCATGACAAATCCTCCATAGCCAGGAACTCGGAACACTGGACGCATCATGGGGTCGAATAAACCTCCTATGAAATGGACAAGACCCAGTCCGAGTAGTAGCTCGGAGATGATGAAGAATGGGAATAATGCGGGGAACAGAACATCCCACCAGATGGAGATGCCATGAATAGCGGATGCAAGTGATTGCTGTGGGTATAAGGGCATTAAGAGTAGTAGAATGACCCATGGCAGCAATAGAATAATATATTTGTAAGGAGATGATATGGGCATAGGATTCCTCTTTCGATCCTGCCATGGAAAATCGATAGGCAAGTCCAACTTAGTCTACTATTATCCTATGTTTGTGCATGCTATAATAGAAACGATTGAGGCTATAGAACTACTAATAGTCTATTATTCCTAGTTCTCATATAATAAAGAGGGGGTAGCGTTGTTGGAGATGGAGCCGTTATTTCTGGTCAATATAAATTGTATTAACTGTGAAAATTCATTTAAATCCTCAAGGGTTCGTCCTAGTTTTAAGAAACCTTATTCCAAAGATACGGACTTCTACAGCTATTATAAAGAATTCAATCCAGATTATTACATAGTAAGGGTATGTCCGTTTTGTGGCTTTGCAACTACTGAGCATACGGAGAATAAATTATCGAAGGAACAGAAGATCGTATTCAAAGAAAAATTAGGATCTCAATGGACGATGCGTGATTATGGTGGGGAACGAACGTGGGATGATGCGATGCAAACCATGAAGCTTGCCTTATTATGCTGCCAGATTAAAGAGGAGAAGCCTAGAGTCATTGCCGGCATACTTCATCATATTTCCTGGTTGCATAGGGCCAAAGCCGACAAAGTAAACGAGCTTCGATTTATGAAGTTTGCTCTAGATGCATATGTTCAGGTTTATGAAACCGAGCCAATGGATTTAAATAATGCTCGTTTGATGTATCTCATTGGTGAGCTTAATAGAAGGTTAGGCAATTATAGTGATGCTGTTCGTTGGTTTACTAGAGTTATTCAAGATAAACGAATTATGGATGCCTCCATGATCAAAGCATGCAGAGAGCAATGGGCAGCAACCCGTGAGGATATGATAGCTGCCAAGATAGAACTCCCTGATGAGATGAAGCAGACAGAAAAGAAGGCTTAGACGTCGGAATCTGCTCCGCCGTCTTTTTTCTGCGCCTCTGTAGATGCAAGCTCAGCTAATTTCTGTAATAGAATATGTTTAGGCATATGCATCAAATGTTCGATGGGGATCTTAAGCTGCTCGGATAATTTAATTGCGGTTTCGGCTGATATTTGTAAGGGTTGCATGGAATAACCTCCGTTAGGTAAGATAACTGATATCATTAGTTTACATGGAAGGTTCTGTAGTTTCAAATTAAATAATAGGTGGTGGTCATTTGTTAAGCGGATTAAGCCAAAGATGGCATCTGGAAATGTTCCCCGGAGGTAGTGCTTCCTCCCTATTCACAGCCCATGTTCATCAGCTTCGAACGGAGCTCGGTCAGCTCACCTCCATAGTAAAGGCTGCAAGAATGCCGGTGGAGGATGAGAAGGGATGGCAAGCACTTCTAAATTCTATACAATCCATTACGGGTAATTTGAGAGAAGCTGATTCGTTCGTATCCTGCTTGAACGCACAGGATCAGAACGATGAAGAGGCCCAAAGGCTAACGGGAGTGATCAAAACCTTGTATGCGGATTTTGCCTCTTCATTGAATTACTGGGAGGATTGGTTTCTAGCTCTGAGTGATCAGGAGTGGCATCAGCTGTGTCAGTATGATTTTATTCGAGAGGTGGAATTCCCTCTACGAGAACGCAGAGAGCTAGCTAAAGATAAGCTACCCTCTAACATGGAGACACTCATTAATGAATTAGCCGTTGATGGCTATCATGGATGGGGTGATCATTATAACACGGTAGTAAGTCATGTTGTAGTTCCTTACGTGGATGATCAAGGTATAAGCCGGGAATGGTCTGCGGGACAGGCTGCTAACCAATTGCATCACCCTGACCGGACTGTTAGAGAAAAAGTATTCGGGTTATGGGAGAAAGCATGGGCTGAACAAGCAGATCATTGTGCAGACAGTTTAAATCATTTGGCTGGCTTTCGATTAGGTGTGTACAAAAGACGAGGATGGGATTCTGTTCTTAAGGAACCTCTACAAATAAATCGGATGCATCAACAAACGTTAAGTACGATGTGGAAGGTGATTGAAGCTAATAAACAACCCTTTATTGCGTATTTTCGAAGAAAGGCCCAGTTGTTAGGAGTGGAGCGTTTAAGCTGGCATGATGTTGATGCTCCACTAGAAGGTGAGCAATCCAACTATTCATTTGATGCTGCTTCGCAATTGATTGTTGAACAATTTGGTTTATTTAGTAAGGATCTAGCTGATTTTGCAATAACAGCATTTGAGAATCAATGGATTGAAGCTGAGGACCGACCAGCTAAGCGACCTGGAGGTTTCTGTACGTCATTTCCTATGAGCAAACAAACTCGTATATTCATGACATTCGCCGGAACTGCTTCGAATGTATCTACATTAGCTCATGAGCTAGGTCATGCTTATCATCAGCATGTTATGAACGATCTCCCCATACTAACTCAGGATTATGCGATGAATGTTGCGGAGACTGCTTCTACCTTTGCGGAACTAATCGTAGCTGACGCAACAGTACGAGCAGCAAGAACGGACCAAGAACGGATCAGTCTATTAGAAGATAAAATTCAACGCTCTGTCGCGTTTTTCATGAATATTCACGCTAGATTTTTATTCGAGAATGAATTCTACAAAAAGCGCGAAGAGGGTTTGGTTAGTGTAAGAGAGTTAAATGAATTAATGGTTCAGGCGCAAAAAACAGCATATTGTGATGAATTGGTTGACTACCATCCACATTTTTGGGCAGCTAAACTTCATTTTTATCTCACGGATGTCCCATTCTACAATTTCCCATATACCTTTGGATATCTGTTCAGTGCAGGTCTTTATGCTAAATCGGTAGAAGAAGGTTCAGGTTTTGCTGATAAATATGTAGATCTTCTTAAAGATACAGGTATTATGTCTGTGGAGCAGCTTGCAGCTAAACATTTGGGTATTGACTTAGCATTACCTGAGTTTTGGCAGACAGCAGTGAATAAGACACTTGAGGATGTAGAGCTGTTCCTACAATTGACTGAGTAAAGGAACAAACAATAGTGAACAAAGGGGGATTGCCATTGTGGCAATCCCCCTTTGTCAGATTATGCTATCATTGTTGACTTGAAAATTTTATGATTACATCTTAAAAACGGAGATTGTTCGTTGTAGCTGACCAACCGTCTGTTGCATTTGTTCTGCCTGTTCAACCATAGATTGAACAGCTGCTATCTGTTCTGACATGGATGCAGATACTTCTTCAGTTCCTGCAGCAGATTCCTGTGTTATAGAGGAGATATTCTCCATTGCTGCAGAGATGAGCTTAGCGCTATCAAGCATGGTGCCACTTTCTTGCGCAAAGGAGCTAATCTGCTCTGTTATAAAAGTAACACTACCGACAATTTCCTCGAAAACCTTCTCTGTTTCACTAATAAGATCATTCTGGGCAGATACGATCTCTTGGTTAACATCCATGTTCTGAATAGCCAAAGCGATGCCTTGTTCAATTGTGCGAACTAGATTGAATACCTCTTTAGTAGAAGCTGTGGATTCTTCGGCAAGCTTACGCACTTCCTGAGCAACGACAGCAAAGCCCTTGCCGTGTTCACCCGCCCGAGCCGCTTCAATGGAAGCATTCAAGGATAGTAAGTTCGTCTGCTCAGCAATTTCTGAGATGGACCTTGTGATTTTACTGATTCCCTGAGCTTGTTTAGCTAATTGCTCAATAGTTTCGGCCACTGCTTTAGTAGCATCAACATTTCGTTTCATACCTTCACCTTGACGTTCAACAGCGAAACGACCTTTTTCGACTAATTTTACAGCTTGTTCAGAACGGTCATTCATGGCCTTGGTGGAGTTTGCATATGAGGTTACCTTTTGTTCGATATCTTTAATAGAGCCCGATATACTACCAACATCCTCTGATATTTGAGAAGCTCCTGTCGCTAATTCCCCCGATGAAATAGTTACTTGACTAAGAACGTCCTTAAGATTCTGATTTCGAGTAAAAATTTGTCTGCTGGATTCAGAGACATGCTTCGTAATCCCACTGGTTTCTGTAAGTATATCTCTAAGCTTGTCCATCATCTTGTTGAAGCTAATTCCAAGCTCGCCCATGGCATCGTTGGAGGTAATATGTACTTTCTGTGAGAAGTCTCCTTTAGATATATTCAATGCAACTCGCGATATGGAATCAATAGGCTCAGTAAGTGTTTTCTCAAGAAAATTAATAAATGGAAAGCTGCCGATAAGTAATATCACTAATAGAATAACTGAGAGGAAAGTGGGTATTCCAAAAAAGCTAGTAGCAATCAGTAACAAAGTGAAAGCGATTACAATGATATAACACCCTAAACGCAATTTAGCCTTAAACGATTTCTCGCTCAACCAGTTCATAGGTAGTCCCCTTTAAATAGAATGATGTTGTTTCATATTATACCATCGACATATCTAAATGGTCTATTGAAGATCTATCAAAATCACATGAATTCAGGAAGAATTATGTAAAAATATGTTGAAATAGGAATTAAAACTCATTATAATACTACTTAAGACCTAGTTTATGAATACATAATTGTAAAAAAATGATGGAAGGAGGGAAATTATTGATATTGGAACCGTTGTCATTTACCCGGCAGCTGGAAATGGTTTTTCGAGAGCTTAAGGAAGAGTTAGCTTCACTAGCATCAGGAACAATATTTCTGCAAATCCGAAACAATCTGATTGGAAAATTTGGAGTTAAGCATGATCCGATTAAGAGTAAGGGCGATTCGTTTAAGAATGAGGAGACTGGTTTATCAGAAATGCATCTCCAAGCTCTTCATCGTATTGGTATGCTATCTTTACAGAAGAAGAAATGGACACATGGTGAAATTCAATTAGAATTTGCTGTGAAGGGCAATTCCTTGAATACCAGCATATTGTCTGAATCAAACTATAATATGAATCATTTGCATACAGATAAATAACAAGATTTAATGAAGCAAGTAAAAAAGCTATCCAATTCCTTTAAGGTATTCGGATAGCTTTTTATTAGATTTTAAATGGTTAACTTTGTTACTATCGAACTTTTCCAGCAAGCTGTTGTTCAGCGATTTGTACAAGTCGACGAGTAATATGTCCACCGATTGCACCAGTATCTCTTGTTGCCATGAAGCCCATGTAACCGTCTTGTGGAATTTGTATGCCCAATTCCTGTGCTATTTCATACTTCATCTGGTCTAGTGCCGCATTTGCTTGGGGTACTACGAGTGTGTTGCTTGAACGACTTTGGCCTTGTGCCATAAGTAATCACCTCCATTAGGTATTATGATCCATTATTAACAAATTACACGAAGATCGGGGCTGGTAAATAACGGTATGCTGAATAGCGGCAGCCTAACAGAGTTGACAATTATACTGTGCGATGTATAATGAATCCAATTATATATGAAGATGCAATGATGGGGAAAAGTAGGCGTAAATTAACTATACAGAGAGTCGATGTTGGGTGTGAATCGACAGTTAAATGCGTTCGAATGGGTCTCGGAGCAGATGATTGAACCATATGTCCTTGAGATGGACAATGTGCAGTAGATTAGACGATTGTTCCTCGTTACCGGAGCATGAAGGTTTCTGAATGTTAGAAACGAACAAGGGTGGTACCACGACCTCTCGTCCCTTACGGGCGAGGGGTCTTTTTGCGTGGTCATCAAAAACTTAGCTTATGCTTACGAAGTAGTTTTATCGACCACTCGCGTGGTCATCAAAAACTTAGCTTATGCTTACGAAGTAGTTTTATCGACCACTCGCGTGGTCATCAAAAACTTTTAGGAGGTTTATTCATGAAAAGAGTATTGTCGGGCATACAGCCAAGTGGGAAGTTAACATTGGGCAACTATATTGGGGCATTGCAGAACTTTGTGGCATTACAGCATGAGCATGAATGTTATTTTATGGTTGTGGATCTCCATGCAATTACCGTTCCCCAAGAGCCAGCTGCGCTTCGAGAGCAAACGGAGTCAGTAGCTTCTTTATTCATTGCATCTGGTATTGATCCAAGTAAAGCATCCATTTTCCTACAGTCACATGTCCCTGCTCATGCGGAGCTGGGATGGTTGTTAACGACTCAAACCTATATGGGTGAGTTGGAAAGAATGACACAATTTAAGGATAAGTCTGCAGGTAAGGATTCTATCGGTGCGGGGCTGTTTGTGTACCCTTCTTTAATGGCAGCGGATATTCTGCTCTATAATACAGATCTTGTACCAGTGGGGGATGATCAAAAGCAGCATCTAGAGCTGACTCGCGATCTAGCCCAACGCTTTAACCATAAATATGGAGCAACATTCAAAATTCCTGAGCCCTTTATTCCTAAAGTGGGCGCGCGGATCATGTCTCTTGATGATGCATCGAAGAAGATGAGCAAGAGCAATCCGAATCCTGGAAGCTATATCGCTCTATTGGATTCACCCGATGAAATCCGTAAGAAGCTTTCACGCTCTACAACGGATTCGGGACGTGAGGTTATTTTTGATCCACAGAACAAGCCTGAAATAAGTAATCTAATGACGATCTATGCGAACTGCTCTGGGTTGACTTTGGAGGCAGTTGCTGCAAGATATGAAGGTCAAGGTTATGGTCAATTCAAAAAAGATCTAGCCGAACACGTTGTGCAGGTCATTGAACCCCTTCAAGAGAAATATAGAACGATTCGCTCCTCAGGAGAAATAGGACGTATCCTCAAAGAAGGAGCGGAGCGTGTTGGCACTGTGGCCGAACAAACGCTCCGCTCCGTTAAAGAACGAATGGGTTTTCTACTCTAGATACTCAGTGTTGTATTCTTTATAGACTACTGAGTCTTAATTTTTTCTCGACACGGACCTCATTCATCCAACCCACGAATGAATCAAGTGGGTTGAGATTGTGGTCCATAAGAATAACTGCCACGAATGGATAGTTTTTCCGATGTCGATATCGCACATCGGCCCATCTAACCTCATGTCCCCATGTGTGGTGCCGCACCTCGGCACACACGAAAGGGGTAAAGCTAAGGAATGCTTTAATATCTGAGTGCGACCTTGAAGCTTCAATAGCAGGATGATCATCACAACGAGTCGTATCTACCCAATGTAACCATCCAGAACGAAGCTCACCTAGCGTAAAATTATTGTCAAGCGTCCGTTTAACAACGTTCCACTTCTGATAGTGGATTGTAGGGATGAGCATATATTGCTCACCGTTCACGAATGATTTATCAATCGATGGCAACCGGCGCTCCCACTTGTTATGCTGTAAAGTCCTCGTCACATAATAGGCAATGACTACGATATAGAGAATCGGGAAGATCACAGCCGGTTCAGCTAACTTCGTCGACCAGATAAGGATAGCGATAATATGAGTTGCAAAAATAACAGGATCGAATATATGAATGATATTCCAAGCGACCCATTTTCTCGTAAATGGTCTTAAGGCTTGTGTTCCGTAAGCATTAAACATGTCCGATAGTACGTGAATAACGACGGAGAGCAGGACCCAAAAACCTAAATGTAACAAAGGTAACCCAACAAAGACAAGCTGGAGAATGAAAGTGATCAACACAGTCCATATCGCAATAGCTGGAATCGAGTGGGATATTCCACGGTGATTTTTGATATAAGCTGCACTACCCTTGAAGCGCATAATTCCGTCAAAATCGGGAGCTTGTTGACCCACAATGGTACCGATTAGTACTGCAGTAGCAAGTTCAGGATTTGAAGCAACTACGGGATCGACGTATGCTAACCCTGCCAAGCCAAGTCCGATGACTAGATGTGTTCCGGTATCCAACTTGTATCCTCCTAAAAGTTTTGTGTAGCAAATGGACTTACGAAGTAAAGGACATTAAACAAAACTACATCGTAAGCATAAGCTAAGTTTTTGATGATCACGCGAATGAGCGATAAAACTACGTCGTAAGCATAAGCTAAATTTTGTGTGTAGAGCATAAAGCAATAACCAAGTTTTTGAAGCTTAGTCTATTTTATCATGGTTGTTATTAGAAAATAAATGGATGGAGGCACAATAATGTATGTAGTATTTGTCGAATATATGATATTTTATCACTCCAAACTAGAGTATTTGGAATATATGGCTATAATGCAACTGAAAAACCCCACGATGGAACTGCTCGAGAGCGCAGATCAAGCGGGGCTTTTCGTAGAAATATGGAGAGAAATTGATGAAGAAAATTTTTTGAATATGCAAAAGGGACGGTTAGGACAAAATCAATCGTCTCGTGGTGATTTACATAAAATGATTGACATAACTAAAAGTCCGATACGAATATGGCGCTTTAACCAAATTCAGGTGTCCTAGCAGGGTATGAATATTTCAACTCTTCATCGAACGTAACATAGTCCAAGTTAACCATCAGTATTAGATAACGCATCCCTGTTAGTGGGTCACTTATAATAATGTGATCTCGTCCGGCAGCTTCAACGACACCTTTGAATATTTTGGCATTCCACTGTGCATTATTCTCATAGGTTGTATAAACGGTTGCAACTTTTCCTAGATTTAAGCGCAGAATATTCTCGATATAAGATTCCTCCACCACTTGACCTCCTGGAGCATAGACAGGTTGCATGGGAGGTAGGTAAGCACCACCTGGTATTGGGGTTGTGTTCATGCCGGGTGCAGCCATTGGAGCTCCTGGTACTGCAGCTCCAGTGTATGTGCCATATGGTTGTTGCATGGCAGTTCCTGTGTATGTGCCATACGGTTGTTGCATAGCAGCTCCAGTATACGTACCATATTGTTGTGGCACGCCTCTGGCTTCTAAATAATAAGGGTTATTCATCATTGGGGTATTCTCTCCTTAAAAGTTTTGTTGATAAAACTACTTCGTAAGCATAAGCTAAGCTTCTGAGATCGACGTAGGCTATCGTCTACGTAAACAGTTTATTTCGATTCGAGTGGTTTTGTGACTTCATTGTGAAGAATTTAATACTTTCTGTTGCAAACATTGTAAAAATTTATCGGTGTTGCTATGATGAATTAATTATGATGAACTAGACAAACTTTCAGGAGGATAACAGTTTAAATGGAGTACCAATCGATTTCTCAACCGGTTTCAATCCGTGATTATATTCAATTGACTAAACCGGGCATTCTACGTTCTAATCTGATTGCGGCCTTTGCAGGATTCTGGGTCGCATCACAAGGGAATGTACAATGGTCCTTATTAATTTATATGTTGATCGGCACAACGCTGGTTATGGCCTCTTCCTGTGTATTCAACAATTATTTGGATCGTGATTATGATGGTTTAATGGAAAGGACAAGTCACAGACCACTCCCCTCGGGTCGGCTGGAGGCAATTAAAGTATTCTTATATGCATCCATTCTAGGTGCTATAGGGTTGCTGGTACTGTTCTTACTTACCAATACTTTGGCAGGAATTTTAGGTATCGTAGGAATGATTGTTTATGTAATTATTTATACGGCATGGCTGAAGAGAGCCTCTACACTAAGTACGGTCATGGGCTCCTTCTCTGGAGCAATGCCGCCCGTAATAGGGTATACAGCAGTAACTGGCTCAATGGATGCAGGCGCTTGGATATTGTTCGGTATACTATTCTTGTGGCAGCCCCCTCACTTCTGGGCACTGGGTATACGAAGAATGGAGGAATATCGTGCAGCGGGGTTTCAGATCCTCCCCGTTGTCAAAGGTGTGCATCGGACCAAAATACAAATGATACCCTATGTAGTATTGTTGATCCCTGTTTCACTTCTTCTATATTTCATGGATTATGTAGGGGTATACTACTTTGTGGTCGCACTCGTACTTGGAGTTCTATGGTTATTGTTATGTCTATCGGGGTTTGTTACAAAGGACGATGACAGATGGGCCAAGCGGACATTCATATTCTCAATTAATTATTTGCTCATTACATTCGTTGTTATGATATTAAATACAAACTAATTATAAATCGTCATACTGGAAGGGAAGAAAATAATGGAGCTGATAAAGCGCTTTTGGTTTCCTGGTGCGCTAGTCATCATGTGCTGTGTTATTGTACTTATTATTATAAAACCAACCGGATCGAATTCTGAGTTGAGGGAATTTGGTGCAGCACCCGATTTTGAATTATTAGACACTGAAGGTAAAGTCGTAACTCTGGATAATACGAAGGGGAAGGTTAGGCTAGTCTATTTTTTCTTCGCAAATTGCCCAGATGTATGCCCGCCTACTACTGCTATGCTGTCGAAGCTTCAAAATGAACTCATCACACGTGGACTATTCGCAACCGAAACGGCATTACTCTCAATTACTTTCGATCCGATTCGGGATACAACAGAGCAGTTATTAAAGTATTCAGCCAACTACAACGTGGATACCGATGGCTGGTATTTCCTACGCGGAGAAGAAGATTATACAATACAGCTGGCCAAGGATTTTGCCATATCGGTAATCAAAGACAAGGAAGGAAATTTTCTTCATCAGAATTTCTTTGCACTTGTTGATCAGCAGGGACAGATACGAGCATGGTACGACGCTAATGATCTAGAAGTAACCGTTGAACAAATAGCTGATGATATGCAAAGCCTGATCTAGGTTTACTGTTCCGAAGTATCGATTAAGCCCGCCTTATCTAGTCTTTCTAACAAATAATCATTGGGTGTACCCTCTACGCCTGCATAGCCTTTATGGGTATGAATATGCTCTGCATCCGGGAACGCGTCGCGAAGTGCGCCGCGTATTTTTGCGCCAGAACGATCATTGTCCGTAAAAATATACACCATGCGATCTTGGACCTCGGCCTTTAACTGCTCTAAACGTTCTGTGCCTGGTGTTCCATATGTACATAAAATAGTAATTTCATCATCTTGGAGCAGCTCTTTGATTCGAAGGCGGTCATTCTTACCTTCTACGATAATGATCGGCTTCGTGTATAGATTATCCACTCTTTATCCACTTCTCCCAGGCGTTAAATTTATGGTAAGCTATGAATTAGTATACTTTATCGACTGCTGGCGCAGCCATCAAAAACTTAGCTTATGCTTACGAAGTAGTTTTATCGACTACTGGCGCAGCCATCAAAAACTTAGCTTATGCTTACGAAGTAGTTTTATCGGCTGCTGGCGCAGCCATCAAAAACTTAGCTTATGCTTACGAAGTAGTTTTATCGACTGCTGGCGCAGCCATCAAAAACTTTTAGGAGGTTCATATGGAGCAGCTTATAGATTTTATACAGGATCGCTGGTTAATTATTGTACTTGCGTTGATAGGTATTATTATCATAGTCAAGCTTGTTAGAAGTATAGTCAAATGGCTGTTTATTATTGCTATTGTTGCAGCATTGTTTATATATGGATCTTCTTACATTCAGGTCTAGTGAGGTGGCATTGTAATGGACAAGCTAGAACCACTTTTGCGAATAAACCTTATTACATTAATCATCATTTGTGTCTTTATTGCTTCGTTGGCGCTTGGATTTGCTCGTGGAGCATCAGCATCGGCCAAACAGCTATTCCAGCTTATTGCTTACGGAGCTGTTACAGTTATCGCTATACTCTTAGCATTAGAGTTCTCCAAGAGAATCTCACCATTGCTTCAAACCTGGTTAGTGGATCGCGAGCTGATGATCCCCAATGAGAAGCTAGGATCGATCAAACAAATGTACTATACAATCATAACAGGGCTCCGTGATTTCTCTTTATTTCGTTTTGCAGCCATATTCATTCCTGCTTATTTTGCAATCCGCACATTACTAGGCTTTGCATTATCGATATTCGTAGGAAGAATGAGCAAATTTAGTATGAATGAGAGTGATAAACAAAGAAAGACAATCGGCAGTGGTATTGTAGGCATGGGTTTTGGCTCCATTCTTGGTGTAGCGAGGGCACTTATTATTATTGCCATCCTATTCGTATATATTACCTTGCAGCCACAATCCTCCCTGTCTCAATATGCTCAGGGCTCTTCCCTTTATCAACAAGGAGCAACGCAAATATTAGCTCCCTTCTCGGAGGATTTCATCGCTTCTCAAGTGCCCGTGTTCACAAGAGCCGTTGAACAAGAATTCCGGAATATTCTAGAGCGCAAATATGAAATGATAGATCTGCATATTCCTGAGGACATAGCAGGTGCAGCATATGAGATTACTAAAGATAAAAAGACGGATGAAGCGAAAGCCTATGCCTTATACAACTGGGTAGGCTCTCGTATTGTATATGATCATGAGAAGGTAAGACTATATGAAGAGGAGAATATCTGGATGGAGCAGACCCCTGAAGATACGTTCCAATCACGTACAGGTGTATGTATTGATTATTCTCGGTTATATGCAGTAATGGCTCGCTCGATAAATTTGGAGGTAAAGGTAATTACAGGGCTTGGATATGATGGGCGAGGTGGTTATGGTCCTCACGCATGGAATGAAGTATATATATCAGAGAATACCATGTGGGTTCCGCTCGATAGTACCTGGGCATCCAGTGGAGGTAATTGGTTTAATCCGGATAATTTTGAAGAAACGCACATTCAAGACACATAGTTAGATTGATTATTGTGTTCGTTGATTGCTGGGGGGTATACTGAATCTATGATAACAAAATCTCTTGAAGCTTATAGTGCCATATTCTTCGATGCAGGAGATACGTTAATTACGATTCCGGCAGCTCATGAAATCATGCTCACCTATTTGCAGGAACAGGACTTTAAGGCTGAACCAGTTAAGCTGGAAGGCTTGCTTACTGAGGCTATTGGTCATTTCTATACAAACAAGACGAATTATACAGACAAAGCATGTACACCGGATTCGGATCGACAATTCTGGGTAACTATATACACATTCATCATGAATCACCTTGGAGCTTATAATGTTTGGAGTGAAGAACGAATTCATCGCTGCTGCCATGACATGTACGATGTATTTGTTGCAGATGAGCACTATTCTTTATTTGACGATGTAGTCGATTGTTTAGAAGCCTTATCTAACAGAGGGCAACGTTTGGGCGTGATATCTAACTTTGCTCCAACGCTTAGGGGTATACTTAAGAAGAAGGGAATTTCACATTTTTTTGATCCTATTATTGTTTCAACTGAGGTTGGTCTGGAAAAGCCGAATCCTGCCATTTTCTCATTAGCTTTGCAGAGAGCCGACCTTAAGGCTAAGGATGTTCTATATATTGGGGACCACGCAATCAATGATGTATGGGCTCCACAGCAAATAGGAATGGATGCCATTCGTCTTATCCGATTTGATACGATAAAAGCGGATGGAATACGTTCTTTAAGTGAGCTATATATGTGAGGAATTATCCGTAGAGAGGAACGTAATGATGACGAAGCTGCATGACCCGAAGGATCCTGCTCAGCATGAGGCAAATCTAAAAAGACACTTTGCACTGCGACTGAACATTTTCTTCTTCAGCGCTTTCTTGCTGTTCTCTATCCTCGTTGTACGGCTTGCCTTCTTACAATTTGTGGAGAGTGACGAAATGAGAAAATTGGAGGAGAGTAAAAGCACAATAAGTACACCCATAGCTCCTATTCGCGGGAATATTTTCGATAGGAATGGATATCCAATAGCCTATACGGAATCTGCCCAATCTCTTTATTTTCGAGTCGAACCTGGTCGTAGTAAGGAATCTGTTGTTCAACTGGCTTATTATCTAGCAGAGCTATTCAAGAAGAATGGCGATCCTAACAAAGCTCATCTCACAAGCGAAGAGATCATAAAAAAGATGGATGTCGGTTATGATTTGAATCAGAATAAGACCAAGGATCCCGTGCTAACCTCCGTACCACGTCGAATTAAAGAGGGGCTATCTCAGCGAGAGGTTGCTTATTTACTTGAACATAAGGATGAATTGAAGGGTCTGGAGATCACGGAAGAAAGTGTGCGTAAATATGATAACAAGACTATTGCTACGCAGCTGATAGGTTATATGAGAGAGCATTCTGTTGCAAAGAATCAAAAAGCCTCCTATCTTACACGCTATAAAGACGGGAATCAGGAATATACGAACGATGAATATGTTGGGTTTAATGGGTTAGAGTTTCTATATCAGGATGTATTACGAGGAACGAATGGTTCGAAGACCTACCCAATTAATGCACAACAGAAAATTGTTGGACAAGTAGATATTAGATTTCCGCAGAAAGGACATAATCTTACATTATCTCTTCACAAGGATGTACAGCTATTAACTGAGGAAGCGATTATTAATCATCTTAAATGGATGAAGAGTGATGAAGCGAAGCTATTAAAGACACCATATCAAGGCAAGAATGCTGTTGCTGGTTATGCAGTGGCTATGGAAATAGCAACGGGCCATGTGGTTGCAATGGCTAGCATGCCTGATTATGATCCTAATATATGGCATGGAGGAATAAGCACACCAGAATATAACAGGATTGCTCAGCTTATTGAGAATGGTACAATTCGAGAAAGAAAGCCAGATTTGGCACCAGAGGAAATTTACAAGCACCCAACTTCTATTGTTCCATTAGGTTCGACGATCAAGCCATTAACCGTCCTCATTGGACTTAACGAAGGTCTGATTACCCCATCAACCAAATATCAGGATAAAGGGTTCTTCATATATGGAAAAGATGAGTCCAAAATTCGTAATTCGGGATCAACTGCTTATGGTTCGTTAACACCGACTACGGCGATTGGAAAATCATCGAATACTTTCATGTCGGAGATGATAGGGAATAAACTTTACTTAAGCAGAAATATTGATAATCCGGTCGATCTGTGGGATTCTTACATGAAGCAATTTGGTCTCGGAGTACTAACTGAAAGTGGACTTCCCGGAGAGCAGAATGGGACTATTGAGTATTATGAGACAATTAAAAATTCGAGCTCCCAAGCTGCGCTAGTATTCGCTTCCTTTGGACAGCAAGGAAGGTATACAGCACTGCAGCTAGTTCAGTACACAACGATGCTGGCTAACCGAGGCAAACGACTTAAACCACAATTTGTTACTCGGATAACGGATTATGAAGATCAGCTTGTGGAGGAATTTCACGAGCCTGTTATACTAAACGAAGTAGAATATCCAGAAGAATATTGGGATATTATTCAGAATGGAATGACTAGTGGTGTTCGAGGTTTTGATGGCTTCCCACACGATTTCCGTAGAAAAACGGGAACCGCAGAGTCAGATGTTGCTGGACAAAAGCTGGATAATGCCGTGTTTATTGCCTATGCACCGGCAGATAATCCGAAGCTGGCTGTAGCGGTCGTTGTTCCAGAAGGCGGTTTTGGGGGTCATGGTGCTGCACCTATCGCTCGACAAATATTCGATGCTTATGACAAATATGTTGGATTGACGGATGAGAAACAACAAAATCAATAAGAGGAGAAAAACCATTAGAATTGAAGTGACCCCAAAGAGTTAGACAGTATATATTAGGCTACCTTAAGGGTGTGAATCCGGTATTGTACCGGGCTCATGCCCTTAAGTTTTGCCTTTATGCGTTTGTTGTTGTAGTACTGGA
>Ga0101941_1000645_pt1 | contig 48276 bp, 46 predicted proteins | sample DewCreD2012metaG_3_FD_75242 | JGI IMG/M metagenome (GOLD analysis project Ga0101941, IMG submission 75242) | Hot spring sediment bacterial and archeal communities from British Columbia, Canada, to study Microbial Dark Matter (Phase II) - Dewar... ... | reverse complement strand
TAAAAGGGGAATTATTGGACAAGGCACAGCCATTTCACTTTTATCCTTTATCCTACATTTCTTTATATATTTTCCAACATAAGCACATATATTCATTCTTACTTTATGTTCTAATTGCCATCCCTTTAATTCTTGTATGCTTTTTTCATGTCTTTCTAGAATTTCTTCCATTTTGTCTTGTCTTTGTTTTATTTCCTCTTGTCCCTTCTCTAATGCTTCAAATCTTCTATTAACTTCATTTCTAAACTCTTCAAATTTTCTATCTGATTCTTCAAATCTTTTATCCACTTCTTCAAACCTCTTATCTACTTCATCAAATCTTCTATTAACTTCATTTCTAAATTCTTCAAATTTCATTGGTAGTTCTAATAATTCTTTTGTTAAAATTAAAACTCTTAATTTTTCAAGATATTCAGGTCTTTCCCTTAATAAGTTTAATAAATCTTCAAATTCTTTTATAATATAATCTTTGTCTTTCATAACTTTGAAAGTTTAAAGGATAGCTTTAAAATTTTCACTATGTTTCTTGTGGGATTTGATTTTGGAATTTCATCTTATAATATATCAAAAATTGATTTTTCTTACAAGGGATCGGTTTTTTCAACAAAACCAACAGCAAATGGAACTCCTGTAAGTTTTGGATTTTCTGGTACATATGGTTTTAAAGAAAGTCCATTACTTTTAGGATTTGAAGTTAAACTTCATTCTGGTTCTTTAAATACAAAATGGGATTATTATGGTTTCACATTTGAAAATACAACAAATTTTAATATAACAAAAATTAAATTTTTGGTTGGACTTTACTCTTCTCAAAACTTTGTATTTCAAGCTATATTTTCTCCCCAAATTGTTAGTTTAACACTTAATGGAGATAACGGAAGCTCAAATGGAAGTAATTTAGGTTTTGGCATTGGAGGAAATATGCTTTTTCCTATATCAAAACAATTTTTTATTGGATTCGGTATGGATTTTGACTATATTACATCAATTACAACAACTTATAGCGAAAATACAAATTTAAATGTTATTCCAAAGGAAAATAAAATAGTTAGTTTAAGTCTTAAATTTTTAGGGAGGATAATTTAAAAATTGATTGAAAAACTTGCACTTATATTAACTGATGGAATTGGACCTGTTAGATATAGAAAGTTAATTCAAAAATTTAAAAGTGTTGAAAATATATTAAAAGCTAAAACGGATGAGCTATTAGAAATTGTACCAAAAAATTTAATTCCCTTATTAAGGAATTTAGATTTTAAAAGAGCCGAAGAAGAAATTAAAAAGGCACAAGCATTGAATGTAAAAATTTTATTCCTTGATGATGAAAATTTTCCATTAGAATTAAAAAATTATGATTTTACAACACCTATTTTATATGCTTGGGGTAATTTAGAACTTCTTAAAAAATTAAAATTTTCAATTGTTGGAACAAGGAAACCAAGCGAATATGGAAAAAATATTGCTTATAAATTTTCAAATATCTTGTCCCAAAAACTTGTTATTGTTTCAGGAGGTGCTATTGGAATAGATACTTATGCCCACCTTGGAGCATTTCCTAATACAATCGTTGTTCTTGGAAGTGGTATAGATATTTTACATCCAAAAAGCAATGAAAAATTATTTAAAAAAATTTATAATGAAGGTGGATTAATAATTTCTCAATTTCCAATAGGAACTAAACCATCAAAAGAAACATTTCCAATAAGGAACTTAACAATTTCTGCTTTAAGTATTGGTGTTTTATTAGTTGAAGGGAGTGAAGACTCAGGCGCTTTGATAACAGCAAAGTATGCTTTTGAATTAAATAAAGATGTTTTTACAATTCCAAATAGAATAGATGTTCCACAAGCAAAAGGTCCAATTAAGTTAATTAAAGAACATATTGCTCAAATTGTTGAAAGTCCTGAGGATATATTGTTGAATTTTGGTCTTGGAACTAATAAAAATATAAAAGATATTGAATTAACTGAATTTGAAAAAAAGGTTTATGAAAAAATTATTTCAAGAGTTAGCATTGATGAACTTTTAGAAGTTTTTCCAAATTATTCAGAACTAATAACTGCTTTAACATCGCTAGAATTAAAAGGATTAATTAGACAAATTGGAAATTCCTACGAAAGGGTTTAAAATTTTCAATTATGAAATTTAGCGAAATTTTTGTCCCAACATTAAGAGAAGAGCCACAAGATGCAGAAAATATAAGTCATAAACTATTAATTAGAGGTGGATTTATTAGACAATTATCGTCAGGGATATTTATATTTTTACCACTTGGTTGGAGAGTTATCAAGAAAATTTATAAAATCATCACAGAAGAAATGGATAGAATTGGAGCACAAGAATTATTTTTACCTGCTTTAACACCTTCAAGTTTATGGAAGGAAAGTGGAAGATGGGATGCATATGGTGATGATATGTTTAGAGTAAAAGATAGGAAAAATAGGGATTATGCTTTATCTCCTACACATGAAGAAATTATTACTGAAATAGCAAGAAAGCATATTCATTCATATAGAGATTTGCCTCAAATTTGGTATCAAGTTCAAACAAAATTTAGAGATGAACCAAGACCAAGAGGTGGTCTTTTAAGAGTAAGAGAGTTTTTAATGAAGGATTCTTATTCCCTTGATAGTTCTTGGGAAGGACTTGATAGAAGTTATGAATTACATAGAATTGCTTACACAAGGATTTTTAAAAGGTGCGGATTAAAATTTGTTCATCTTAAAGCATCAAGTGGATTAATGGGAGGAAGTCAATCTGAAGAATTTGCTATAATATCTAATGCAGGTGAAGATGAAATTGTTATTTGTGAAAATTGTGGTTATAGTGCAAATCTAGAAGTTGCTATTTCAAAAGTTCCTAATTATGCAGTCTCAAAATATAACAAATTTGAAAAGGTTTTCACACCAAACATAAAATCAGTTGATGAACTAGCTAATTTCTTAAAAGTTGAAAAACAAAATATCATAAAAAGTATTCTTTATTTTGTAGATGATAAACCATATTTAGTTTTGATAAGGGGGGATTATGAAGTAAATGAAGAAAAGTTAAGAAAAATTATTAGTTCGTTTTTGTATGCAACCGATGATGATTTTGAAAAAATTGGTTCTTATCCTGGATTTATAGGTCCTTATGGGTTAAAAAATGTTGAAATTATTCCTGATGAATCAATTAAATATATGGATTATGGAATTATCGGAGCAAATGAAATAAATTATCATTATGTTGGATGGAAAGGAAATTTAGAATTTAATAATTACTATGATTTGAGAAAAGTAAAAAGTGGTGATTTATGTCCAAATTGTGAAAATAAATTAGATGTTAAAAAAGCTATTGAAATTGGTCATATATTTAAACTTGGAACAAGATATTCTCAAATTATGGGGACATATTTTCAAGATAAGGATGGTTCGTTAAAACCAATCGTAATGGGTAGTTATGGAATTGGACTTGGAAGAATAATGGCAGGAGCTGTTGAATTATATAACGATGAGAGAGGAATTATTTGGCCCATAACGATAGCTCCATTTGAAGCTATAATAATTGATATTATAAAAGATGGAACAGCAAATAAACTCTATGAACGTTTAAAAGAAAAAATTGATATTCTAATTGATGATAGAGATGATGTTTCTCCTGGTGTTAAATTTAATGATGCTGACTTAATTGGAATTCCATTTAAAATTATTGTTGGGAAAAAGGTTAAAGAAAATAAAATTGAAATTCAAAGAAGAGATAATGGACAAAAATATGAAATTGAAATAAATTCAGCTGTTGATTTCATTTTGAAAATGATAATGGAAGAAAAACTAAAATATGAAGAAAATTGATATTTACATACTAACGCAATTTGTTAGCGCTTTTTTCATTATTATTTCAGGTGTTGTAATGTTATATATAATTGTAAATTTTTTTGAAAACATTGACAGCTTTATAAATCCTCAAAAGGGTTTTAAAATATTTTCAATAATTAAATACTATTTTTATCAAATTCCATATTTATTTGTTTTAATGTTGCCTGTTGCCTTAATGTTATCATCATTTTTTTCAATAGGGGATTTATCAAGAAGATTTGAGATTATGGCAATAAAATCCATAGGTATAAGCATGAAAAGAACATTTTTAACAATTTATGTTTTTTCAATTTTGATGACGATAATTTCGCTTTTTTTATATCTTGATATTGTTGGCTCTTGGATGAAAAAAGCAGAATGGATAAAAGCTGTTGAGATTGAAGGAAAAAAAATTCCTAAAGAAAGGACATTTGCTATGAATTTAACTTTTGTTAGTGGTAATAAAGTTTATTTTTTTAATAGCATAAGCGCACTGACAAGTTCTGCTAATGGTATTGTTATTATTGAACTTGAAAAAGAAGGTAAGATAAAAAGAAGAATTGACGCAAATATTGGTAAATATGAAAATAATAGATGGATTTTATATGATATTGAAGAAAGAATTTTCAATAATAATGAAATTCAATTAAATAAAATTAACAACAAAGAATATCTTGAAATTGAAGAAAGTCCCTTTGAATTTCTAACTGAAATTAAGGAACTACAACAAATGAATTTAAAAGAACTTACGGATAGGATTAAAAAACTCAAAAGAGCAGGATTTGAAATAAATGCAGAACTTACAGAATTTCACACAAGAATAGCATTCCCGTTTATGAATATAATAACGATTATATTATCACTTCCAATTGCAGTAGCAATAAGAGGTAAGGGTAGGGCTTGGGGATTTGGTATAGCTGTTATTTTCGTTTTTATATATTGGGGACTTTCAGAAGCTTTTAGAACACTTGGAATTGTTGGAAAATTAAATCCGTTTATTTCCGCCTGGATACCAAATGCCTTCTTTCTAACAATCGGTATTCCTGGATGGTTTGGAATTGAGAAATGAACATTATAGGTCATAAAGATATTCTAAGAAGTTTAGTTTCTATTTCAAAATTTAAAAATGTTCCACCTTTGTTATTTTACGGTCAGTTTGGCATTGGTAAATCTACGGTAGCTCTTTACTTTTGTGGTTTATGTAATCCTAAACAAGAAGAAAAAATTTATAAATTAATTCATCCTGATATTATTTTTATTAGTGTTGGTGAATTAAAACCTTATGGTCCAAGACCTGAAAATTTTGACAATTTAAAAAATATTTCCATAGAACAAATTAGAAATTTAAAAATTGAATTACAAAAACCACCAATTTATGCTAAAAAAAGATTTGTAATAATAATGGATGCAGATATGCTAACGATTGAAGCTCAAAATTCACTTTTAAAAATTCTTGAAGAATACCAAACTAGAACAACTTTCATTTTAATAACCTCAAATTACTTAAAAATTTTCCCTACAATTCTTTCTAGAACTTTGAAAATTTCTTTTAAATGTTTAAGTTTTGAAGAATTTTTAAGTTATGAATACAATTGGAATTACGATATAAAACTGATTTATGATATTTCAGAAGGTTCAATTGGTATAGCAAAGCAATTGAATGAATATCCTATAAATGATTGGCTTAATATATTAAATGAAGTAAGAAGTGTTAAACAAGTTTTAGAAATTTTAAAAACTATTCAGGATTCAAGGGATTTTATGAATTTTCTTAGAGTTTTTAGATTTTATTACAAGAAAAAATATGTTCAAAGTTCAAATGAAATTTACTATAAAATTCTTAAACATTCTCTTGAAATTGAAGATTTAATCAAGAGATATACCTCAATTGAAGCAAGTTTAATTAGTCTATTTTCAATTACTTTGTCTGGTAGATAAAGCCTTTAAAATTTTAAACTATGATTAAGACATTTGAAAGAAAAGTTCAAAAAGATAGTGAAGGCAAAAGACTTGATATTTACTTAACTATTAGTGGAATAGGACTTTCTAGAAGCAAAGTTAATGAGCTTATAAAAGATGGTAAAGTTAAAGTGAATAATAAGGTAATTGATAAACCATCATATAAAGTTAAAGCAGGAGATTTCATTTTTGTTGAATATGAAGTTGAAGAAGAAAGAGAAATAATTCCAGAAGACATTGAAATACCTATTGTTTATGAAGATGATGAAATAATTGTTATAAATAAGCCACCTGGTATTGTCGTTCATCCTGCAAAAGGACATTTTAGAGGAACAATAGTAAATGCTGTTTTAAAAAAATTATTAGAATTTCAAACAGATAGAACAAGACCAGGAATTGTTCATAGACTTGATAAGGATACAAGTGGATTAATGGTTATTGCTAAAACACAAAATTCAGTTAAAAGTTTAGCAGAACAAATCCAAAAAAGAATTATGAAAAGATATTACAAAGCTTTCATTTGGGGAACAAGTATAAAAGATAAAGGAACAATTATAGCACCTATTGGAAGACATCCAGTTGATAGGAAGAGAATGACAATAACACCCTTAAATTCAAAAATGGCTATTACACATTATAGAGTTCTAAAAAAATTTTCGGAAATTGCTTCATTATTAGAACTTAAACTTGATACTGGAAGAACACACCAAATAAGAGTTCATATGGAATACTTAGGTTATCCTATAATTGGAGATGAAGTTTATAGTGGTAGAGACACAAGAAAAATTTTTAAAATAGTCCCATCAGTATATAAAGAAATTGTAAATGAAATTTTAAATACCATAAATAGACAAGCCCTTCATGCATATAAATTATCTTTTATTCATCCTTCAAAAAATGAAGAAATGACTTTTGAAGTTCCATTCCCTACGGATATTGAAAATCTTTATATAAAGCTTGTAGGTATTACACAAATAGTAGATAACTAAATTTACCAAATTACATTTTCTTCATCATATCTTTCTTTCAATTTTCTTAAAAATTCATCAATTAATGCTTCCTTGTTTTGATAATTTAGAACCTTAAAATAAACATTAAAGCGAATATAATTATCAGAAAATTCAATGAATCTAAGAAATGGTTTAAATTTTTTATCAATTTTATCTGAGTTCATATAAATTTCACCTAAAACTTCTAAGGTAATTCTTTCAATTTTTTTTATGTTATTAAAATAGCTAATTTTTATTGGAACTGATATAATTTTTAAGTCCTTCAAATTCTTATAATTTATTAATACAGAATTGAAAAGCCTTAAATTTGGAATTATGATATAGGTTCCGTCGGGTTTTTTAATAATTGTATTTAACCAAGTTATATCTGTTATTATTCCTTCTTCACCATTTTCAAGTTTGACACAATCTCCTATCTCCAAATTTTTTGATATAATAATATTTAATCCTGCAAAGAAATTTGAGAGTGTTCCTTGTAATGCAAGAGATATAGCCAATGCTCCAATGCCAAAGGTTGTAATAAAATGTATAATAGGTATATTCCAAATATTTAAAATTGTTATAAATCCTAAAATATAAAAAATCAATTTTATAATGTCAAAAACAAATTCCGAGGGAGGTAAAATGATATTTTTTGACCTAACATAAATTTTTAAAAATCCAATAGTTAAATTTGATATAACTAATGCTAATGAAAAAACAAAAATTGAAGCGTTCAGCTTTTCAAGAATTAAACCATATTTAAATTGAGAAAAGTGGAAGAACAAATATGTTAAAAAAGAAGTTATCGCTAATATACTTCCAAATCCAAAAACTCTTCTCAAAATATCAACGTAAAAAGAACCTCTAAAAATAAATAAGAAAAATAACCTTAAAATTATAAATAATCCAACAATTATTAAAAGGATTAGTGAAATTTTGATAAGTGCTTCCAAAGGTATGAAATTTTAAACTATTTAATATAAATCCTTTTTTAAAACACGAAAAATATAAGGATTTTCTGTCTTCTCAATAATTTCATCATCATTTATAAGCTTCTCTTCTAATTTTTCACCTTCTCTTAAACCTGTAAAAATAAATTTAATATCCTTATAAGGTTCATAACCAAGTGTCCTTACAATCTCTTCAATTAAATTTTTAATAGGAATTGCTTCACCCATATCAAATATAAGAATATCTCCACCTTTTGAAATAATAGCAGAATTTAGAGTTAAGAGTATTGCTTCTTTTGGTGTTATAAAATATCTCTTTGCATTAGCATCCGTAATTTTTACATAACCTCTTTGAATTTGTTTTAAAATTGTTGGAATTAAGCTACCTCTTGAATTTATAACATTTCCAAATCTTATAGAGGTATAACCATTTTTAATAACACATTCTTCTGCTATTTTTTTTGTCTTTCCCATAACACTAATTGGTTGAACTGCTTTATCCGTTGAAATAAATATAAATTTTTCTATTCCCTTTAATTTTGAATATTTAACAAGTTTTTTGGTTCCAATAACATTAACTTTATTTGCCATATAAGGGAACTTTTCAAGTATTGGAACATGTTTATAAGCTGCTGTATGAAAAACAATATCAAAATTTTCTTTAAAAACTTCATTTAAACAATAATCATCTGTAATATCACCTAAGAATATCTCAAATCTCTTATCATTTATTTCGTTTTCTAATTCATATAATCTTGTTTCATCAATATCAAAACCAACAATTTTTTTTATATCAAAATTTAAAATTTCTTTTAATAAGTTTGAACCAATAGAGCCGGCACATCCTGTTATCAATATACATTTTCCTTTATAAAAATTCTTCAAGCTTTCATAATTAATTTCAATCTCTCTCCTTTTAAAAATTTCAAAAATATCAACTTCAACAACATGTCTTAAATAAACCTTTTCTTCTTTTACATAAAATTTTGGAACAATTCTAATATCTTTTATACCAATTTTGAAAGCTGTTTTTTCAATTTCTCTTATTCTCTCAATACTTGCAGAAGGCATAGCAATAATTAAAATATCAATTTTTTCTTTTAGATTTTCTAATGTTTTAATATCTCCTAAAACTTTCAAATTTTTGTATTCACTGTTGAATTTATTTTTATCATCATCTAAGAATCCAACAATTTCATATAGATTTTTTCTCAATATATCATCTGCTACTTGTATTCCTGCCTCGCCAAAACCATATATGATAACTCTTTTCATATCCAAGAACCCCCAAAAATATAAAACAGAATAACGCTATTATCCATAAGTAAATTTCATTTAATTTATAAAATAAAATTGAAATCGTGCTAAAAAACAATTGTAAAGCACTGAGAATAATAATTGTTTTAATTTTTCCAAACTTACTATATAATATATGATGAAGATGTCGTTTATCAGAATAAAAAACAGGATAATTATTTAAAATTCTTCTAATTATTGTCCAAATTGTATCAAAAATTGGTATTGAAAGAATAATAACCGGAATTATTGGTGGAACCATTGAGCTCTTTGATTGTGTTAAAAATACTGAAAATGAGGCAGATAGAAATCCAAGACTTAAAGCACCAACATCTCCCATAAATGTTTTAGCATTTGGGAAATTAAAAACTAAAAAACCAAGAAGTGAAAAAACGATACATAATGAAAATTTTAATAGTTCAAAATTATTTAAGATATAGAAAAAATATGAAAATGTTAAAAATATAATGATACTTAAAATTGTTAGAAGTCCATCAAGTCCATCAATCATGTTAAAGGCATTTATAACCCCAACGAACCCGATTATTGTTATAATGAAAGAAATTGCAGGATGTAATATAATGTCAAAACCAATTGTTTTAACACCAAAACCTGATAAAAAGATAAAGCTAGCAGAAAAGAACTCAAAAATAAATTTCTGGGAAAAATGTAAATTTATTAAATCATCTAATAAACCCTCAAAAATTATAATTAACATAGCAATTGTAAATAAAGTAAATTTTTCAAATATGTCAGTTAAGAAGACAGCGGAAATAAAAATTGAAATTAAAAATCCAACACCCCCTATTCTTGGAATTGGATCTTTATGAATTTTTCTACTATTTGGATAATCATAAATTCCATATTTCTTTGAAATTTTAATCATTAATAATGTGAAAACAATTGAAAGAAGAAAAACAATTAAAAAATTTATCATATTTTCTTAAACTTTAAAAATTTTATTCTATATCCATCAGTTTCTATCACTTCAATAATGAAATTTCTAATTGTTATTTTATCACCCACAACGGGCATTCTATTTAAACTATTCATAACAAAACCCGCAATTGTACTAGCATCACTTTCAATTTCTAATTCTACATTAAAATTCTCTTTAATAAATTTCAAAAATTCATCAAAAGACAAACCTCCAGAAATTCTATACTCATCATCTGAAATTTTAACAATATCTAAAATTTCATATTCTCCTTTAATATCTCCTACTATTTCTTCAACAAGGTCCTCAATTGTTACTATTCCTATAATTATTCCATTTTCATTTATTACAAATGCCATGGAAACTCTTTTTTTTCTTAAAAATTCTAATGCTTGTAATATGGTATAGTTATATGGGATTGAAATGGCAGGTTTTGTTAGTTTTCTGATAGTTAGTTCGTTAATTTTTTCTAAATTTTTCAGAAGATCTCTTAAATAAAATATCCCTATGAATTCACCATCTTCACCCAAAACAGGATATTTAGTATAATTGTACTTTTTAATAATTTCAAGAGCATCTGATAATAACATGTTCTCCTTTAAAGAGATAACTTCTAATTTTGGTTTTAGTGCTTTTAGTAAATTTTTTTGTGTGGCATCTATAAGTCTTTTTATAATTTCATTTACATTTTCAGTTTGATTTTTATTCTTTACTAATTTAAAAATTGTTTTAATTTTATCTTTTAACGATACTTCCATATCTATACAATTTCAAGCATTCTCTTGATTGGAACATATGCCTTTTCAATTGTTTCTTCACTTAAAACTACCTCATATTTTAAATTTTTAAGTGAGTCATATACTTTTTCAAGAGTAATCATTTTCATATATTTACATATAGCATTTTCATCAGCAGGAATAAATTCTTTATCGGGATTGGCTTTTTTTAAAGGATATAAAATACCCGTTTCCGTAACGACAATAAATTTTTTATATTGACTTTCTTTGGCATTCCTAATCATTCCACTTGTAGAAAGAACTTTTAGATTACCATTGGAATGATATAGGCATTGTGTAGTACATCCGCACTCAGGATGAAGCATAACTTCTGCATCAGGATATTCTTCCATTTTTTTAATTAAGTTTTCATATTTAAAACCAGCATGCACATGACATTCACCAGGCCAGATATATATATTCTTTCTATTGGTTTGCCTTTTTATCCACATTCCAAGGTACATATCAGGTAAAAATAAAATTTCTTTATCTTCTGGTATTGATTGTATAACTTTTAGAGCATTTGAGGAGGTACAACAATAATCACATTCAGTTTTAACATCAGCTGTTGTATTTATATAACATACTACAACAACATTAGGATGTTTTTCCTTCCACTCTCTTAACTGATTTAGGTTTATTGAACTTGCTAATGAACAACCAGCATTTGGGTCAGGTATTAGAACTTTTTTATTAGGATTTAATATCTTCGCAGTTTCAGCCATAAACATAACACCACAAAAAACTATTATATCTGCTTCTGTTTCACTTGCCTTCCTTGAAAGTTCAAGACTATCACCTACAAAATCAGCAATATCTTGAACATCAGGAATTTGATAATTGTGAGCTAATATAATAGCGTTTAATTTTTTTTTCAAATTTATAATTTCATTTTTTAGTTCAGCCATATATAAAATTTTAAAGGATAAGAAATTATTCATTTGCCAATATAAAAATTAACAATAAGACACTCATTCGTGACCCTAATTTTAATTTATATTATAATGATAATGTTAGTTGGCATTATAAAAGTTGGATTTGCTTTTGTTCCCAGGTTCATCTTCTAGCAAGCTTGGTCTATTTATTATGTATATTTTTGGTTCAGGCTATAAAGTTTCTATTGGTGATACTAATTATTGGAAGGGCTGCACTTCAAAGAATGAAAAACAGCATAAAGCTTTTTCCAAGGTACTTAAAAAGCCTTACAAAAAGAGAATTTAACTATGCTTTAAAATTTTGAATAAATGTTAAAATTAACTAATAAAGTTGAATATGGAATAAGGGCACTTTTAAGATTACATTTGAATGGTTCTTTAACTACAAAAGAATTATCTTATATTGAATTGATACCTGAATCGTTTCTTGAAAGGATAATGGTTGAGTTTAAAAATGCAGGAATTGTAGAAGGGAAAAGAGGTCCCAAGGGTGGCTATTACTTAAAGAAAAAACCTGAGGATATAAAAATTATTGAAATTATTGAATTACTTGAAGGGAAATTTGGAATTGTTAAATGTATTGAAAGTGATAATAATTGTAGTTTTATCTCAATGTGTTTAATGAAAGGGTTCTGGAAAAAGATGAATGAACAAATTGAAAACTTTCTTTCAAAAATAACATTAAAAGATATTATTGATGAAATGAGAAAATAGGGTTATTTTATTCACTCATAATTTCTTTACAAATTTCACTAATATGGTAGTTTATTCTTTCAAAATTATTTAATAATTCAACATGTATAGAACTTGTTAAAAATGTTTCTTGAATTAATGCTTTTAATCTTTCAAAATGCTTTTGATGGAATTTATCAAGTAAATTATTCACATAAAATCTTCTCTCAAAACCTTCTTTTGCTTTCGCTTTATCAAAATCTAAAAGAGCTATATTCATAATTTGAAAACTAATCATTATTTCCTTATGAAATTCAAGTAAATCTTCAAGTCCTTCCTTTGAAAAATTAATTCCTTCATTATAAAGCTTATATACATTTCTTGTAATATTTTTTGAAATAACATCTCCTATTGCTTCAAATTCATCAATGATACTTGAAATTATTTTGACTTTTTTGCTTTCTTCTTCTGTCATTTCAATTTTTTGAAGTTTTATTAAATATAGGACAATTTCATCTCTAATTTTATCAACTTTCTTATCCATTAATTCAACTTTATTTATTAAAGAAGTACTTTTTGTAATCAAAATTTCAGGAATTTTATCAAGCATACTTTCAATAATATTTGACATTTCTATAACTTTCCTGTGAGCAACAACAATAGCAATTGAACTATTCTCAAAAATTGAAGGGTCTGGTAAAATTCTTGTTTCAATTTTTTCTTTAAATAAATTCTTGAAAATGAACTGTGCAAAATTTACAAATGGTAAAAAAATAATTGCTCCAATTATGTTAAATAAAGTATGTGCATTAGCTATCTGTCTTGTAAGCGAATTATCAGTTTTCTCAACAACTTCTATAAAATCATTTATAAAAATAAAAATAATTAAAAATGTTAGGAATTTGTATATGAAATTTGCAAATGCAATTTGCTTACCACTTACTCCGGTTTTTAAGGATGCTAAAATTGCTGTTATACTTGTTCCTATATTTGCTCCAAGGATAATGTAAATTCCTCCTCTTAAGTCAATAATATTTTGAAATCCAAGTGATATTGCAAGTCCTACAACAGCAGCACTTGAATGAACTAACGAAGTAAAAATTATTGATATTAAAATACCAAACAAAGGATTACTATTTACACTTTCAAAAAAACTCCTGAATTGTGGAAATACATTTAGTGAATAAGCACTACTTGACATTATTTTTATTGAAAAAAATAATAAACCTATTCCAAAAATAGCATTACCATAAGCTCTAATTCTTCCTTCCATCCTTTTTAATATATAACCAACTGCTATAATAAATGGTGAAATTTCAAATATTCCAAATGATATTAATTGTGTTGTAAATGTTGAACCTATCCCTGCTCCTAAGGCAATACTTAAAGCACTTTTCAAGGATAATAAACCCGAATCCACAAATGATACAAGCATAACATTAATAGCGGTTGATGATTGTATAGCAATTGTTGAAACAATACCTATTAAAAATGAAAAAATTCTATTCTCTGAAAATTTTTTTAGAAAACCCTTAATTGTAGCACCTGCAAGGGCATTTATTCCTCTATTTAATTTTTCCATTCCATATAAGAAGATAACAAATCCACCAATCATTTCAAGTATTGAAAATAAAATATAAAATCTATCTATTGCATTATAAGTAAAATGCGAAAAACTTTCATCCTTATAAAATATAATCCTATATAGACCTTCAAATTTTGGTTTTGGTGGAATGAAAATAGCATAACCTAGACTATCCGTTCTAACTTTATATCTTTCAACATTATTCGGTGTTATAAGGAAAATATTAATTTCGTAATTTCTTAAAGGTTCATTATTTTCAAGAATTTGAACCCTTAGTGGTTTAACACTTTCATTTGTGAAAACAATTTGATTATCACCTGAAAGGTCAATTTTATAAATATTATCGTACGGTTTAATAATATCAATAGCAATTAATAATAATGTCAAATTTGAAAATTTTAAAGAATAAAGCGTAGCCTTATGAATAATTTCTTATCCTTTAAAATTTTCAATATGACTTTGACGAAAGATAAAAAAAGAGAAATTATTGAAAAGTTTAAAATATCTGAAAATGATACGGGTTCTGTTGAAGTTCAAATTGCTTTACTTACCGAAAGGATAAACTACTTAACTGAACATTTAAAAATTCATAGAAAAGATATTCATTCAAGATATGGACTTCAAAAGCTTGTAAGTAAGAGAAAAAAGCTTCTTAAATACCTTAAAAGAGAAAAGCCTCAAAAGTATTATGAAATTATTGATAAACTTGGAATAAGGGGTATATGATAGAAATAGGTGGCAGAAATTTAAAAATTGAATTTGGAAAAATTGGAAATTTAGCAAGTTCAACAGTTATATCAAGTTATGGTGATACTGTTGTTTTGGTAAGTGCTATTTGGAAGAAATCAGAGGAGAAAAAGGATTTCCTTCCACTTCTAGTAGAATATAGGGAAGGTGCTTATGCTGCTGGTAAAATTCCTGCAGGATTTATAAAGAGAGAGGGAAGAGCAACTGATAGAGAGATCATAATCGGTAGGGCAATAGATAGATCTATAAGACCTCACTTTCCAAAAGGTATGATAGATGATGTTGAAATTGTAGCCTTACTATTATCTTATGATAATGAAAATCCACCTTATGTTCCTGCTATTATTGGGGCAAGTTTCGCTCTATGTTCATCTGAAATTCCATTTAATGGACCTGTTGGAGCTGTAAGAATCGGAATGATTGAAAACCAATTTATTGTTAATCCTACAATATTAAAAAAAAGTGAATTTGATTTATTATTAGTTGGAACAAAAGGTGGATACATCCATATGATTGAATTTGGTGGAAAAGAAATAGACGAAACTACATTATTATCTGCTATTGAATTTGGCATTCCTTATATTGAGAAAACAATTAAATATCAAGAAGAACTATTAGAAAAATTTTCAAAACCAAAAGCAGAGCCTACAATTATAAAAGCAAGTGATGAAATATATAATGAAGTTTTAAATTTCAAAGAAGAACTTAAAAATGCTATTTATGTTCCTTCAAAAGGAGAAAGAAATTTGGCTCTTGAAAATTTATATAAAAAAATAACTCAAAAGTTATTGGAAAAGTTTCCAAATAGTGAAATTGAAATAAATGAGGCATTAAATAGATTATCTTCAAAAATTATGCGCGAGGAAGTCTTGAGAAGTAATATAAGAGTTGATGGAAGGAAATTGAATGAAATTAGGCTAATATCTTGTGAAGTTGGAATTTTACCTAGAACTCACGGTTCAGCTTTATTCACGAGAGGTGAAACGCAAGCACTTGTTATAACAACACTTGGGACAAAGAGAGATGCTCAAATTTTATCTGAGCTTGAAGAAGAAGAATTTAAGAGATTTATGGTCCATTATAACTTTCATCCATTCTCCACAAATGAAGTAAGGGCTTTAAGGGGACCAAGTAGGAGAGAAATAGGGCATGGAGCATTAGCTGAAAAAGCTTTAAGTTATGTCATTCCTGAAGAAGATGTATTCCCATATACAATAAGACTTGTTTCTGAAATTACTCAATCTAATGGCTCAACATCTATGGCAACAGTATGTGGAGGAACACTTGCTTTAATGGATGCCGGTGTTCCTATAAGTTCCATGGTTGCTGGAATTTCCATTGGTTTAATTCTTGAAAGCTATGAAAATTATGTTTTACTTACAGATATTATAGGAATGGAAGACCATTTTGGAGATATGGATTTCAAAATAGCAGGAACAAGGAAAGGAATAACCGCTATTCAATTAGATATTAAAATAAGAGGTCTTGATTTGAGAATTATAAAGTCCGCTTTTGAAAGAGCAAAAGAAGCAAGAAATTATATTCTTGATATTATGTCAAAAACTATAAGGGAACCAAGAAAAGAAGTATCAAAATTTGCTCCAAAAATTATTGTCACTAACATACCAGTTGAAAAAATTGGAGATGTTATTGGACCTGGTGGTAAAGTTATAAGAAAAATAATAAACTCTACAAATACGAAAATTGAAATTGACTTTGATACTGGAAAGACACTAATTTCTGGACCTGATTACGAAAATGTTAAAAAAGCTAAGGAAATGATAGATGAAATTTTAGGAGAAATTGAAGTTGGTAAAGTTTATTTAGGAAAAATAACGAGAATCGAAAATTATGGATTATTCGTTGAAATTTTACCTGGAAAAATTGGACTTGTTCATATTTCAGAAGTTGAAGATAAGCCTATTAAAGATCTAAAAAGTTTATTCAAAGTTGGTGATGAAATAATGGTTAAAGTTATTGATATTGATGAAGTTGGAAGGCCAAGACTTTCAAGAAAGCAAGCGTTAATTGACAATTCAATAGATGAATAAAATTTTACCAAGAGAAAAATTAAAAAAATTTGGTGTAAAAAACTTAAAAGATGAGGAACTTTTAGCAGTTATAATTGGAACTGGTCATAAAAAAGAGAATGTCTTTAAGCTTTCAAAAAAAATTATTGATTTATTCGGATTAAAAAATTTAAAAGATGTTAGTATAGATACATTATTACAAGTTGAAGGTCTTGGATTAGCAAAAGCTTCAAGAATTATTTGTGCAATTGAACTTGGCAGAAGAATGTTTTCAAGTTTCAATAATGAAGTTATTAGAAATTTAGATGATATTTACAAAATTTTAATTCCTTATACATATGAAAATAGCGAAGTTCTAATAGCAATTTTACTTGATGGACACAAAAGACTTATAAGAAGTGAAATGTTAGCAAAAGGAAGAAAAAACATTGTAAATGTTCATTTTAGAGATATTGTTGAAGTTTGTATCTTAAATAATGCTTCATTCTTAATTTTAGCTCATAATCATCCTTCTAATAATTTAAAACCAAGCATTGAAGATTTAGAATTCACAAAAAAATTAAAACAACTATTAAAACATTTAGAAATTGAACTTTTAGAACATATTATATTTTCAAGAAATGGTTATATTGGTTTAATAAATGGTTTTTTTTAATGCTTTAAAATTTTAATCTTGCGGAGGTGGCGGAATTGGCAGACGCGGTGGTTTGAGGGGCCACTGCCCTTCCAAGGGTGTGAGGGTTCAAGTCCCTCCCTCCGCATTATGAAAACACTATTAATGATAAAACCTGATGCAACAAGTAAAAAAATTATAGGAAAGATCATTTCTATGATTGAAGAAGCAGGTTTTGAAATAACAGGTATTAGAATGAAAAGATTTTCAAGAGATGAAGCGGAAAAATTTTATGAAGTTCATAAAGAAAAACCATTTTTTGATGAACTTATTGATTTTATAACAAGTGGTTATGTTGTAGGTATTAGGATCGAAGGAGAAAATGTTGTTGAAAAAATAAGAAGTTTTATAGGTTCTACTGATCCTAAAAAAGCAGAAAAAGGAACAATAAGAAACTTATTTGGTGAAAGCATTACAAAGAATGTTGTTCATGCTTCTGATTCAATAGAAAATGCTCAAAGAGAACTAAAATTTTTCTTTGAAGATTAAAATGATTGGTTTAATTGGACTTGGAAGAATGGGTAAAGGAATTGCTAAAAACTTATTAAATCATAATCTAAAATTAAATTTATTCAATAGAACAAAGGAAAAATTAAAAGAATTTGAAGAAAAAGCAAATGTTTTTTATGACATTGAAAATTTCGTAAAAGAAACAAAAATTTTTTTAATCATGCTTTCGGATTATGAAGCAGTAAAAAGTATCTTAAAATTTATACCAAAAGACGAAATTATAATAGATTTTTCAACTTTATATCCAAGAGCTGTTATTGAAATTAAAGAAAATTACAAAAATTATGTTTCAAGTCCTGTTTTTGCGGGTCCAAAAGATATAGAAGAAGGAAAAGCAAGAATTATATTTGGTGAAACGAGAAATTTCTTTTATGAAAATCATTTAGATTTCATAAGTTATCTTGGTAATGTTTATTTTGTCAACGATAGCATAAAAGCAAGTACTATAAAACTTGCGTCAAACTTTATTCATGGTGTTTTTTATGTTTTATCTTTGGAATTTAACACATTTATAAAAGAATTTGATATTGAAAATGAAATCTTTGAAATTCAAGGAGATAGACCAATAATTGATATGGCAAGAAGATATGGCAAATATTATAATAATGATGTTGAAATATCATTTACTACTGAACTTATGGCAAAGGATATTGAGTATGCTAGAATTTCTGCACATGAAAAAAACATTCCTTTTTTCATTACATCATCTGCAAGAGAAGTTTATGAACTTGCCAAAAGATATGGACTTTCAAATAAGGATTGGAGAGAAATTTGGAGAATATTCAAAAAAACATCATTATAAGAATTTTATCAGGAATAGTTGGAGCACTTTTATTTCTTTTAATTGTATTTATAGGTGGTATTTTTTTTAAAATTTTAATAATTTTTCTTGCAATTGTGGGATTAATTGAGTACTTTAACTTGATGAAAAAAATTGGATTTATGCCTTTTAGGTTCTTAACAATCCTTGCTTCTATTATTTTAATATCATTTTCTTCAAATACTAAATTTTTTGAGATTACATTTATTACATTTTTAAGCTTATTTATTATTTTTGTTCTTTCAATACCTTTTTATTATAATTCAGGAAGAAGAATTGAAGATGGAGCTATATCTATTTATGGATTCTTATATCTTTCAATACCTTCTGCATTATTCGTGAATTTAAGAGAAATTTCAATCTATCATGTTCTTTATGTGATTTTAATTACTTGGACAAATGATATATTTGCATTTTTTGTTGGGAAATTTTTTGGAAAAAATAAACTTGCGCCAAATATTAGCCCTAATAAAACAATTGAGGGTTTGTTAGGTGGAATGGTTTTTTCAGTAATTTTAAGCATTCTTTTTTCTATTTTATTTAATTTTAGGATATTAAAGTACATATGTTTTTCAATAATTCTTTCAATATGTGGAACAATTGGGGATTTAGTTGAATCGGTTATAAAAAGAGAAGCTAATGTCAAAGATTCTGGTTATTTTCTACCAGGTCATGGTGGATTTTTAGACAGAGTTGATAGTTTAATTATCAATATACCAATTTATTTTATATTAATTCATTTATGGTAAGTGTAATTTTCGTAAATTTTTGGACATCAAAACATATAAAAAAATTGTTAGAAAAACTTAAAAATGAAAATTTTGAAATTATTGTTTGGAACAATTCAAAGGAAGATGAAATTTTGGAAGATAGTATTAAAATCATAAATAGTTCTTACAATATCGGTTTTGGTCCTGCGGTTAATAGAGCAGTAAAATTAGCCAATTTTAATTACATTTTGCTTATAAATCCTGACTGTAAATTTGATGTTAAAGTAATATATGAATTATATAATTTTTTAAGAAATAATGAAAAAGTATTTGCGGTTAGCCCAAAAATTATTTCTAATAATAAAATTTGGCCATCAGCAAGAAGAATAACAAATCCATTTTTATTATTTTTTGGAAGACGCTCTATTTTTAGATTTTCTAAATTAAGCAAAAAATTTTTATATTTAGATAAAAACGATAAAATTGTTGAGGTTGAAGGATTAGTTGGAACTTTTCTAATGTTCAAAAAAGATATTTTTTTAAAACTTGGTGGATTTGATGAAAAATTCTTTTTTTATGCAGAAGATTTGGACTTATCTTTAAGAGCTTTAAAAAGTGGATATAAACTCTTTTTATTAAATTACTTGGTAGTTGAACATGATGTTGGTATTACAAGGAAAATTAAAAATAGTTTTGCTGAATTTAAAAGAGCAAAATCGCTTTTTTTATTTATGATAAAAAACTATTTCATTTTCAAATTACTTTCTCCTTTTCTTTTGGTTGGTTTTCTATATTATACTTTAATTTTGATGATTAGAGAACTATTTAATTTTAAAATTAAAGATATTGATTTTGCAAATCATTTTCAATAAAAATAACTTTAAAATTTTTGACTTTTTAAGTAAGAAATTAGTTATGTTTTTGATAATAATAAATTTAAGCGAACCTTTAAAAATTCTTAACATTGTTGATTATATCTTTTCAGATTATGAAAAAGCTATAAATGATAGTTCTGAATATAAGGAAATGCTTGAATTCTCAAAAAATCTTATTGAATTATCAGATAGTTCTATTTTAACTTACTCAAAAAATGTTTATGAACTAATAAAAAATAAGGAAAATTCTAAGAAGGTAAAATCTGAGCTTTCAAAAATTAGGAAGATTATATTAAATAATCTAAAATTAGATATTTATCCCAAAAATCCTATTTCTTTAAAATCAGGAAGGGAAGTATATCTTTACAATTGTGCAGTTTGTCATGGAGACAAAGGAGATGGAAATGGTCCTGCAGGTAAAACACTAAATCCAAAACCTGCAAATTTTTTAGAAAGATATGATTTAAGTCCGTTAAGAATATGGACAATTTTAAATGTTGGTCTTGTAAATATGCCTTCATTTAACAATCTATCTGATGATGAAAAGTGGAATGTTGCCTTTTATGTCTTATCTCTAAAATATCAAAATGCCCAAAAGAAAAAAGTAAATAACAAATTTGATTTAAAATTAATTTCAAAATTATCTGATGAGGATTTAAAGGAAATGGGTTATAAAAATGATGAAATAGCTTATATTAGGACTAATATAGAGAATTTAATAGAAAAGAAAGATCATTTTTATGAAATTCTTGGTTCTCTTGATTTAATAAAGAACTTATATCAGAAGGAGGAATATGAGAAAGCTTATAGTTTATCCGTTGATTTATATTTCAATGATTTTGAACCAATAGAAAAAAATTTATTTGCTAAAGACTTTGAATTTACTTCAAAGTTAGAACAGAAATTTACACAACTTAGAGGAATTGTTAAACAAAAAAATAAGGAAAAGGAAGTTGAAAATTTAATTCTAAATATCAAAAATGATTTAGAAAAAGCAAGAGCTATTCTTGAGGGAAAAGCATTTTCTGGTAATTGGGCACTTTTTAACTCATTTACAATTATATTTAGAGAGGGACTTGAAGTAGCAATTTTATTCGGAATTATTTTAAGTATTGTAAAATTAAGTGAAAATGCTTTAGCTATAACAATTTCTTACCTTGGAATAATTAGTGCTATATTCCTTGGAATCATCACTTGGATAATATCACAATTTATTATTAGTATATCTACACTTCAAAGAGAAATGCTCGAAGGTATTGTCAGTTTATTAGCAGCAATTGTTTTATTTCAAGTTTCCTATTGGCTTATTAGTAAATCTGAAAATAAAATATGGATAGGATATATTAAAGAAAAATTAAAATCATCCTTAAACAAAAGTAATTTATTTTTTATTTTTTCTTTAAGTTTTCTTGCAGGCTATAGAGAAGCATTTGAAACAGTTTTATTTTATCAGGCATTGATTATAAATACACCAAAAACTGATTTGAATTATGTAATTTTTGGATTTTTACTTGGACTAATTACAATTATTATTATTAGTTATGGAATTTTAAAATTACAATTAAAATTACCACTAAATTTAATTTTTCCAATTACTGGCACACTTTTATATATTCTTTCATTTATTTTTACAGGACAAGCGATTAGAAGTTTTCAAGAAGCTAATTTAATCTCTACAACCTCACTTAATTTTTTACCAACAATTGACTTCTTAGGTATCTATCCAACAATAGAAACAACATTAGCTCAAAGCATATTTATTATTCTTGTTATTTTAGCAATAATTATTGTTAAAAAAGAAAAGAAAAAAAGAGAAAAATTGTTAAGTGAAATTGAAATTGCAGAAAAGGAAATTTTAAATATAATAAAAAGCATTAGTGATGCGAAAGATAGAATATGTAAATATCAAAACTTAATAGTAAATGTTGTTGAAGTTTCTGACAAACTAAAAAATGCACTTGTTCATATTCAAAATCTTGAAAGTGCTCTTAAAGAAATTCAAAATGATATAACATTAAAAAGAAAAAATGGAAATTGAAACTTAGACAGAGTAATCATCTCAATTTTTTATCCTTTAAAATTTTCAATATGATAATGTTAATTTTAATAAATCAAGGCGCAAAAACTGACACTGCTAAAATGTGGTTTTCAGTAGGTAGAGATTACTTTCAAAAAAATCAATTTGAAAAAGCTATTGAAAATTATAAAAGGGCATTGAGTTATGATGAAAAGTTTTTACCTGCTTATCTTGAAATGGCATTATCTTACATAGCTTTGAAAAAACCTGATTCTGCACTTTTAACTTATCAAAAAGTCATAGAATTATTTCCTGATAGACCAGAAGGTTATCAAGGGCTTGGTTATATTTATGGATATATAAAGGAAGATTATAACAAATCCATTGAAAACTATAAGAAAGCACTTGAATTTGATCCTCAGAATGAAACAATTATCAAACTTTTATTAGGTGTATATGAGAAATCAAAGAATTATACATCTTCTGAGACACTATATACAGATTTAATTAAAAAATATCCTAATGACATAAAACTTAAAAAAGCATATATTCAAATTTTAATAAAGTTAGAAAAATTAAAAGAAGCATCAGAAATGATTGAAGAAATATATAAAACTGATTCAACTGATAAGGAAATTTGGCAGCTTGGATATAATGCCAATTCAAAATTAAAAAATGACAAAACGTATAGAGCAAGATATATTAAATACCTTGAGAGGTTATATAATTCTAATCCCAATGATGTTGATTATTTAAATAATATCGTTGATGAAGCAATTAATGATAAGGATTATAAGAAGGCAGTAGATTATCTTGAAAATTATTTAAAGAAAAATGAAAATTCCTCTGCCTATTTAAAATTAGGAACAATTTATGTTGAATATATTAAAAATTACACAAGAGCAGAAGAGTTATTTAACAAGGCAATAATTTTAGGTCAGAAAGAAGGTTTAACATCTGTTGTTTCATTTGCTTATGCAAGTCTTGGTGATATCTACTTTGATAGGGCTCAAAACTTATATAATAGCGAAAAATATAGTGATGCTATAAAACTTTATGATACTGCTATAAACTATTACAATAGGGCATTAAATGGTGCTTCTGGTAACTTAAAAAATTATATATCAAGCCAGCTTGATAGAGCTAAAAAGCTAAGACAAACTGCTTGGAGAAGGGCAAATAATATAGAATGATTTGAGTCGGGTTTTGCTTTTAAATCAAACTTATGAGCCTTTAAATATCGTTAGTGTAAGAAGGGCTATAAAACTTATTTTTTCACTAAAAGCAGAAATTGTTTATTCTAATAATAAACTTATTAAATCAGAAAATATAGCAATACCTGAACCAAGTGTCATTAGGCTAAAGTACTATGTTAAAGTTAAATTTAGAGAACCACCAATCTCAAAGAAAAACATTATTTTAAGAGATAAAAGAACCTGTCAATATTGTGGAACTCAAAAGGGACCTTTTACAGTTGATCATATAATTCCAAAATCAAAGGGTGGTAAAGAAACTTGGGAAAATCTTGTTTGTGCTTGTGTAAAATGTAATTTAAAAAAGGGAGACTTAACACCAGAAGAAGCAGGAATGAAACTATTATCAAAGCCAAGAAAACCAACCTATTTTGAATTACATATTTTAAGAGATAATGTTCCGGATGAAAGATGGAAGGAATTTTTGTACTTAAAATAATAGGTGATACAAACTTTGAAAAAATTACTAAGAATCCACAAATTGAAATGAAAAATTTGATTGATGAATTTTCAAATAAAGGATATCCATTTTCAGAATTCAAAGTTATTGAAATTCTAAAACTTTCGGATACAATTTTTATAACTTACCAATTTAAAAAGAATTTCATTTATGTTATTAAAGATTTAAAATTTTCAAATTATTATTCAAAAACAATAATTTATAATGAATTCTTGAAAAATTTTAAAAAAACAATTATAAATTTTTCAAAAATTGAAAATCAGGTTAACGTTCTTGATGAATTTTATAATTTGAAAAGTTCAATAAAAATTTATGAAAACTATTTACTATTTGAAAATGAAAAATTACCTTTTAATGCTTTTGGAGGTTTAACAATTTCTGATAGTTTTTTAAACGGTAATATAAATTTAAATTTTGACTTTTTAAACTTTTCTTATAAAAAAAACTACTTTAATTTTTCTTTTGAATTTCCAATTCCATTTAAAGTTTTAAATAAATGGACTTTTAGATATTATAAGAATTTAAGCGATTATAATTTTGAAAGTTACTTTAATTTAAGAGGTTATTTTTTTGGTTTTAGATTTTTAAATAATAAAATTGGTTTTATTGGAGGTTATGAGAATAAAATTTTCAATTTTAGAATTGATGAAATAAATTTTTTTTATAAATTTTTTTTTAAAATGAAATCTAAATTTTTAGCTTTTGAAATGTTATTTAATCAAATAGATAGTATTGCTATTGGAGGTTCTGAAAACATTTTAGGATATACTGAAAATTCAATTATTTGTAATAATTACGCAATTTTAACATTTCAACCAAAATTTCTTATCTTTTACCCAACAATTCAAATCTATTGGATTAACAAAAGTAGAATGCTATATAGCTATGGTTTTGGTATAGGAAATGAAAATATTAAAATAATTTTTGCTATTAATGGTAGGGAAAAAAATCCCTACCTACACCTTATAATTAAAAGTTAATTTCTCTATAGATCCAGAATCTTGCTAAAAAACTACCTGCATCAGCCTTTGAATAATTCACAATTTGAGTTCCATTTGTAATAATATCACCTGTTAGCAAACCAACTTTTTGTAGAGCCGCTAATGAAGTAGGTCTAATCCATCCATATTTTAATCTATTTCCAGGAATGAAATAACCAATAATTACACCCAAGTCAGCAACTTCAGCATATCTAAATCTCAATGATAAATCAAATTCATAACCCAAATCAAGAGCATACGCTTGATCAGGTTTAATAGGATACTTAATTGTATCTACACTAATATATTCTTTTTCAGGACCCCAATATTCCCAATAACCAAAGAAATCAAATCTTGCTTTAAGTGAGTGAAATATAGTATATGGGACAGCTTCAAGATAGACATTTATTATTCTTAAATCTGACATTACACTACCAAATATATCTCTATAAAGTCCAGGTTTCATACCCCATGTGAAAATCTCGCCAAGACCACTCCACTTACTCCAATTACTATTTAAAGATAACTCTCCTCTCATTGAGGGAGGAAACCATCCTTCATAGACATCACTTGTTCTTCCATCATCTCCTTGGAAGCTTGTATAACTAATACCCATTCCGAATGTTTCACTAGCTATATATTTAGCATCAATTGTAAATGCCAATGAATTAAATCTAAATCCTGGACAATCCTGATTAGAGTTTACATCGCAATTCCTTATAATAGTATAAAGCTTATCGGGAAAATCGTTATATACAGGTTTTACTGCATCCCATCTACCAAACATATATCCAATCTCACCTCTTAAAGCAAACTTTCTAAATGGTCCAACATCAATATATAATCCAGTCCAAAATGGATTGAACCCTGGTGAAATAGCTCTATCTTCTGCTAATGTTAGAAAATATATATTGAAAGCGTATGGCTGATCATTTCTTTTCAATTTTCTTAAAACAATTCCATAATTTTCAAGGTCGTACTTCGTATATATCCATATGTACCTTTTTGTAGTAACAGTATTTATAGCAACAGGAAAGTAAAACCAATCTTCTTGATTTCCGCCACCTTCTGAAATTTTCGTATATATAAAATCAATATAAACTTCTTGTTCCTGATTTGGCCTTAAAACTAATGCGAATGTATTATATCCTTGTCCGTAAAAGTCAGAAAACAATAATCCAAGACCATAATTTCTTACCATTCTTCCACCAGCTATAACAGCCCTTGTTCCAAAAGGCCAATTTAGTGTATCAGTCATTACGAATGCTTCACTTACAAATGGAAAATTCTTCTTAGAGAAACCAGACCATAATCCCCACCAAGTCAAACCAAGACCAATAGTAAATATATCATTTACTCGAATTCTTGAATTCAGTCTTGCATAACCAGCCTGAAACATTTCATTTTCAGAAGAAGCAGCAGCTGCTGTAAGATCAGGAATATGAGAAGTTACATATACATTAGTAGCTAGAACTTCTCCGTAGAACCTTGCATCAATAACATCACCTTCCCTAAATAGCTCAACTTGTGCCCATCCAGATGATATTAGAATTAAAATAAGTGAAATTTTGCGCATCATCATAAAGAGCTAAAATTATAAAGCATACATTATTAATGCAACAATAATACCCCATATAGCTCCAATTAAAACCTCAATTGGTGTATGGCCTAAAAGTTCTTTTAATTTTTCATCAGTTTTTCTTCCTGCATAGAGATCTTCAATAATTTTATTTAAAATTTCTGCTTGCTTGCCCGCTGCCCTCCTTATCCCCGCTGCATCGTACATAACAATAAAACTGAAAAATAAGCAAATAGCAAATAAATTTGACTTAAAACCTTCTTCAAAACCAACTGCCATAGATAATGACATTACAGATGCACTATGAGAGCTTGGCATTCCTCCGGTTGAAAAAAGAATTCTAAAATCAAGCTTCTTATAGTTTATATAATTTATTATAAGTTTTAAAATTTGAGCAGATAAACTACCTATAATAGCAGTTAAAAGCACTTTATTCATTTCTATTCAAAAGATAAAATACAAAATCTTTCAGCAAATAACCATTCTTTTGAAAATTTTCATCAATGAATTTAATTGTAGCACTTTTTATTTCCATTAATAATTTTTCTATTGATTCGTAATCCAAAAATTTTAAAATTGTAATATCTTCATTTTTTTCCTTGTCTAAAATATCATCAACAATTTGGAAAATTAAACCTATATTTTTACCAATAATTCTTAAAACTTCTAATTTTTCTCCACCTGCAAGAACATATCCCGAAACAATGCTTGCTTCTATTAACTTTCCCGTTTTATAATAGTGTAAATTCATTAACTCATTTAAATTTTTTATATCCTTTTGAATGTCAATAACCTGTCCCCCTATCATTCCTTTACTCAAAAGAGCATCTAAAATAATATCAACAATTTTCTTATCTAATTTATTTAAAATTTTAAAAGCATAAGCAAAAAGTGCATCACCTGTCAATATAGCTATTGCTTCTGAAAACTTTTTATGAACTGTCAATTTTCCTCTCCTATAATCATCGTTATCAAGAGCCGGCAAGTCATCATGGACTAAAGAAAAATTGTGGACAAGTTCAAGAGCCAAAGCCAAATCGTACAATTCACTTATTATTTCGTCTTTATTTAGTTTATAACCTATGAATGCCAAGAAAGGTCTTACTCTTTTGCCTCCCTTTAAGCTATATCTCATCGCTTGATGTAAAATTGATGGCTCTTCATATTCCTTTGGAAGATTAATATCTATATATTCTTCAAGCTTTAAATTGAATTCTTTCCATAATTTTCCAATATTATCATAATTATATGACATAGGAATGAAAATTTTAAAGCATTCCTTTTACTAATTTTTGCCTTGTCCAATAATTCTAAATCTATTTCTAAATCTATTTATTTTATTATGTTTTCCCCACACACCCTATATTCAAGCCTTCGGCTTATAAATGCCCATTTTTCGGCACTGGGGGGCTTTGCCCCACTTAAATTCCCCCATAAAATAAATAATTTTAAAACGCTTTTTGTAAATTATTGACTATCAATAACTTAACACTATTTATTGGACAAAGCATTATATAAGGACTTATTTTATAACTAAAACTAAGTTTGTCCCTATAAAGTTTTGATTTTCTGTTAAAAACGAAATACATTCAACCTCTTTATTATCTTCACATTCAAGCCAAAATACAGTTCCTGGTGCAAATGCTCTTTTTGTTTTTATTCCAAGATTTTTTGAATTTAGTCCAATTATACTATATTTTGAAAAGCACATTGAAGTAATTTTAAATCCATTTATTTTTGGAATTTTACTATCAAAAATGCCATAGCTTAAAAATAAAATTTTAATTTTCTCACCTTTTTTAATTTCAATTTTTTCAGGTAGTTTAAGCTCATTTTTCAAATAGTTTATAAAATCATTTCCTTCAACCTTATATCTTATATTTCTCATTTCACCACCGAGTTTTAAAACTTTTGGTTCATTATTGAAAAAGTTTAAAATGTCATTTTCACTAAAAAGTTCTGCATTTTGAAAATCAAAATCTGCCCAAAAAACGAAGTTTATATCTTTTTTTAATTGAAGAAATTTTATTCTATAAAGTGAATCTTCTTTTCCTCCCACAGAATATAATGAAGGGTCTATTTTTACTCCAATTCTTTGGTCATATTCAAAAATATCTTTTGTTTTTAAAATATGTTTTTCATCTATTTTTTGATTATTTATCCAAGCTTTTAGTCCTTCAATTGATATGAAACCATCAAAAGATTCAATTTCTTCATCACCTTTATAAATGGGAAGTTTTTCTATTTCTTTTGGCCTATTTGTATTTTCATAGCTAAATAGCTTTAAAGTTAATTCCATAGGCTCAACAATAAATAAATTTTTAATATCTTCCTTTTTCCTTTCTCCAAATATGTTTTGTGGTTTTGGAAAGTAGATTTTTCCATCTTTTTCAATAAAAGGTCCATAAACCGCTTTGAGAATTTTTGAAACATCTATTCCTTTTTGTGAAGAAATTTTTGAGCATATAGCACCTGCAAAGGTTGTAGGATGAGGTGGAAATATGGATTGAACAGATTCTCCAACATTAAAAGGTTTCCCACTTCCAAAGAACAAAACATCATAAGGTTTTATTGTGAATTTGAGCATGTTATACCTCCTTTTTATGGGAAGATTTTTGTTTTTGTTTTATTTTTAACAAAATCTGAAAGTAAATTCCACTTAACATTTTGAATTTCAGGATGAAATTTAAATTTATGATTGTCATTTGGTTTAGATACTACGAACAGTAAAACATAATCGCTAATTACCTTCATTACTTTAAATATTAAAAGCGAAGCCCTTCTTAAATTTCTATATTTTCTGTCACCAACAATAGGGAGCCCAAAAACTATTCTATCATCCAGTCGTTTTGTTCTTCTGAAATTTTTATATTCTTCTCCAGCTTTATTTAACAGATTTTCCCAATTGTTGTCCTGATTAAAAAGATAAATCTCAAAGTTATTAAAGACATATGGAATATCGTCTCTTGGTTTAGGATTTAAAACTTTCTGAATTTCTTGAAGGTTTTTGTTTATCCATTCTTTTAGCTCGCTATTTGGTATAAAATCCAAACCAAAACAATTATTAGTTATATTTTTTTCTTTTTGAGTATCATTCTCCTTGATTATTTCAAAAATCTCTTCAATCATAACTGAACCAAAACCTCTTCTTGCCCTACTTCCAAAATTTCCAAGATTAAAAGCAAGCCATAAGGCACAGAAAAATTTTTTAATATCATTATCAGTAGCTTTTGGATGAAAAGAAATTTTTAGATTAAAAGATTGGTTTTCTTTTAGGTATTCTCGCTGAATTTTGCCTTTCTGATCTTCTCTAAATCTCTGGTCAAGAGAAAAGCCTAAATAATTTATACCTCTACCTTGCTTTACTCTTCCTAAGCTATCAAATTCTTTTGAAAATTTTTGTTTTTGAAGTTTATCAAAATCTTTTATAAAAATCCTCACCAATCCTTGATTTGACTTTTCACTAGCCCATCCGAAAAGCCTTTTTTCATCTTCAATAGAACCACCTAAAACCCTAAACCACCATCTCAAAACACCATTTATACTTTGCGTTCTTAGTTCTGGTTGCTGATTTGCTCCACCCATAAATAAAGGAGTTATAATTTTACATTTAACTTTAAATGTCTTTATCATATTCAAACCTCCTTTATTTCAAAGTTGTCTAATGTACTTATTTGACTTGTAAAATTGTCAAACTTATTCCATCCTTCATAAACCAAAACCACACCAAAATAATTATTATTTTTAGTTTTCTTTATCTGAATTATTACAGGTGAAACCTCACGCTCGCCGTTTGATGGCTTATAAGCAATTTTTCCCATTCCTAATTGATTTTTCATCTTTCTATAAAAATTATCTCTTAAATTATCCATAGCAAAACTCCAAGAATCCCAAAAGTCACTTTTTGGTTTTATCAAATAAATTTTAGTATTTGAAATGCTCATAAAGTTATCTGGCTTATTATTACCTTTTAAATTCTTTATTTTGCCTATTATTTCATTACTCAAACTTTCAAGTGTATTTGATTCTAATTCGAAATTTTTAATCTGAACACTTCCAAAACCCCTTCTCCATCTTGCACCTATTCCACCAAACAAAGATAAAAACATAAGGGAATTTTCAAGCTCTTTTTGATAATTAAAATGTGGTAAAAATTTAAAAATAAGTTCAAAAGATTGTGAAGGTGAAAAAGACAGTCTTTTGATAGCTAAAAACAAACTGGAATTTTCAGTTGAGCCAAAAACCTCACTTTCAAAATTTCTCAATTCATCAACATCTAAAAAACTTGATTTATAAAACCTAAACCACCATCTTAAAATTCCTTTTATTGAAGGTATCCTTAATTCTACTTTATTTTTATCAGTTCCTACCATTATTATTGGTGTTATAATTTCAAAGTCTTTGATCATACCTTAACCTCCCCAGAAATCTTTCTTGAAATTATAATTAGATTGGCAAAGTTATATGTTTCAAGCTCATCAAACCACTTTAAAACTTCTTCAAAGAATTCTTTAACTTTCTCTTTATCTTCAACCTTTCTGAAAAATACTCTTTTAAGTTCTGACCTTAGGATTTCTTTTACCTTTCCTTTATCTCCCTTTTCATTTTCATCATAAAGCTTCTCAACAATTTCAAAATAATCATAAGGAAATCTTGAAGATATTTCTTCATTTTTGAATTTACAAATAAGTTCATTTATAAATCCAACAAGTTTCCAATTACCACCGCATTCCCTTTGCTCTCCACTACGACTTAAAAACCTCAAACAAAAACCATTTTTTCCATAATGTTTCTTTGTCCTTTTTTCAGCATTATTTACCTCCTCTAAGGCAAGATATAGTGGGTATTTATGATGAACAATCAAAATTCCAGCACTCATTGAAGCATTTGGACTTAAAACATCTTTAAAAGTTTTTTGTAAATTATAAGCACAATTTAAAACCTCTTCAATGGGCAAAAATGCCAAAACATCATCACCACCTGCATAAACAAGTTTTCCATAATGGTCATCTTCCACAATTTTTCTAACATGTTCAAGGGCAAATGTTGAAAGTCTTCTACTAAATGCTTGATGAATTGAAGGTGATGCTGGGTGTTTTGAGCAAAGGATTTTTTGAAGTTTTTCTCTATCTTCTCCTTCTGAATACGCAATTAAAGCATCTTTTACTTTTTGGTGGATTGTATCTTCTATTTTTGGATTGAATTTACCTCTTAACCATCTGCCCATATTATCACCATCAGCTTGTAGTATAGCGTAGTATTTAGATGGATTTATACTATGTTTTTTTAAAGTTTCCAAGATATTTTGGAAATCACTTTCATTTACTTTTATGCCATATTCCTTTTCAAAATAATCAACCCTATAAGTTTCTTTCATAAGGAATTGTCCATCTATTTCGTAAAGTATATCGTTTTTGAGTTTTGGAACGGAAATTGAGGAAGGAAGATTTAGGTTTTGGTTTTTATTTTTAATTTTTTGACAAAAGGCTTTAAATTCATTCTTAAATTCCTTTTTAATCTCTTCTATTAGTTTTCTTTTTTCTCCAATACTTGCCATTTCAGAAGTTGAAGGGAATTTAATTTCATTGGATAATTTAAGTTCTTCTTTTATTATCTCTGGAAATAATCTTTTTGTTAAGCAAATGCCGCAGAGGCGTTCATCCTGTTTTAATTTTGCAATTGAAGACAAGTTACTCCACAATTGTTTATTTTCTTCTATTTTGCTCTTATTTCTCCAATCTTCTTCTTTTTGTTTCTGGTTTCCTTTCCACTTTGATGTATCACTTAAAAGCCACAAAACCTCATATTCACCACACAAATGGCACTTTTCACCGAGTTGTTCCAAAGGTTCAAAATCTCTTACACTTTTCCTTGCACCAAGAAGTTTTTCTGTAAGTTCTAAAAGTAAAGAATAGGCAGAACCTACATTAGCAGGTTTATAATAGGGATGATTGACAATTTCATTTATTGTGTTATAAACTTCATTTTCACTAAAAAGCTCTTTATAATCGTTTAAAGCATCATTTGGGGGATTACTTACCCAAGGCATAATAACCCAATAAACTTGGAAGTGATTGAGAAGTTGGTTTTGTATGTCGTTTTGAAGATTAGAGTTTGAAGAATAGCTTTTTATTTTTTCATAAACTTTTTGGGAAATATCTTTTAAAGCCTTTTCAAAAGCATTTTTACAATCTTCTGACTTGTTTTTATCAAAAGGAATTACTGCTAAAAATCTATTTGGTAAATTGGCAATAAGGAGTTTTTCTTCTAATTCTTTTGCCAAGTCTTTTTCATCATCGCTTTTATTTTCTTTTTCATAAATTAGCCACTTTTCAAACCATTCTTTAAATTTTGATTCATCTAAATTAACAACAGGTGAATTCTTAAAAACTTCAAGATAAAGCCATCTATCAACAAGTGGTTGTCTTAAAAGGTTAGGGAATATAATAATATCAGGTCCAAATTTTTCAACTAATGGTTTCATACTATTCCATATAAGATATGAGAGCATATAACTACCTGCCCATAAATCCGATGTTTTCCTTGCTTTTGATATAAAACTTTGAACTGGTCCAATGGTGAATAATAAAAATGCAGATTTTGGTAAAGCGGAAACGATAGCGGAAGTTTGAACTAAATGGTCGTAAATAGAGTGATTTGGTGCCCTTGAATCGGCAGGATGTTTTTCAATTTCTGGGAAAATTTCAGGATAAAAACGCCAAAGGAAGAGAAAGATAAATTTCGCCCGTTCTTCTGGTGTTGAGAAAGTTAGATTTTTAAGTTTTTCAAATAATTCTTTTACTTTTTCTTCATTAGGTGATTGAATTGGCTCTTTTCTTTCGGAGAAAATATCAATAAATTGGCATTCGTTGTAATTAACTTGGGAAGCGTTTTCAAATTCTTTTTCTTTTTTTTTATCTTGAAATTGTGGTTTTACTATAATTCTACTTTGTGCGGAGGCTAAACGATCTGCCTTATTAACATTTTCATCTTCAAGTGTATCATTTGGAAATATAATTTTAAAGAGTTCTTCAGCTTCACTATAATGTGTTTGAATAACCTTTGCCTTATAAGGTGGGTCATGAAGTAGTGCTTTTAATTTAAGCATCCAACCCATAATTCACCTCCTTGGTACTTCATTTAACAAAAAATGTTGAATTTTGTTCTGATAAACATCTGACTTGAAAGTTATACCAGACCCTCGAATAAAAATAAAGTCTAAAAGTCCATGATGAGCAAAAAAATTTCTTTGAAATCGTTTATCATCTGAAGGAAGTATTGTTTGTTTTCGTTGTTTAGGTTTTGAAAATCTCTTTATTTCAAGCTTTATTCTATCTCTTAAAATAGAAATTCTCATATACAAAAATTTTGATAAATTTTCAAGCTTATCTATACTTAGATTAGATTGATTTTTATATTCCTTTTTATCTAAAATATAAGATATTAAGTAAATTTTTACTAAATCTGAAAAATTTTCTGAAATTGAAATTTTTCTTTCAACAGATTTATTCTGATTAATAAAAATGTTTGAATAAAAACTTTTTAATTCATTTTGAAGATCTGTCTGTAAGTTGTTTAAATCGGGCATAAAGTAATAGATGAAGTAAGGAAGACCATGAATAATTGAAGAAGCAAAACAATAGTAATTTACTAAGTTGTCTTTTTGATTTTGATCAATTTTTTGCTTTAAGTTATTTAATAAGTTGTGGTCTATATAGACAGGAAGTTTTGGAAATACTTGAAAATTAGCAATCTGGTTAATTCTATACTTCTTGTTATTTGATGTTGGAATTACAGGTTCAGAATAAAGAACCTTTATATTTACCTTATAGAAGTAAGACAAAATTTGAGCAATTTCATATACTACCTCATAGCTAAAAATAATTTGATAATTTTGACCATGCGTAATATCAAAAATTATTTCCATTTCTTTAAATTTTGAATTAAGAACACTTTGAACTATATAATCAACAATTTCATAAAGTGTAATATGATAAAAATCTCTTGAACTTCCTATAAAGGATGAATAAGAATAATATCCAACACCTGGAGAAACTGTTATTTTATTTATTTTTATTCTATGCTGACTAATTACACTCATAGCACAATTTTTAGCCCTATCTTTAACATCATTATAATCCTTGAATGGTTGTGAATTATAACAATTACAATGATTTTTATTACTTTTTGGAAGAAAACTTAAATCAGCAAGCGTATCAGATATTATAACAATTGTATGATTAGGATTTTCAACTTGTTGAATTAATTCCAAACTCGTTGAAGCAGTGGTGCTTTGACCCTCATATTCATAATCTACAATATCCCAAACACATGGATTTCCCCACGTTGCTATAAGAACTTTCATTTTTTAGCCTCCTTCTGTTTCTCTTATTATAACATCAAAAACTTTAACTTTTTTACTATTTGTTGAAACATAAACAAAATATCTATCATAATTTAAAGAATAAAAAGCACCTGCTATACCTTGAACCTTTTGTCCTCCTGTTGTATCAATCAAAATTTCATTGTCTTTCAAAGGTTTTTCCTTTAAAGTTTTAAATGCCTCTTCCAAGGCTAATATATTTTCTTCAAGATTTTCAAAATCTATTGGTTCTCTATGAACAATAATTTCTAAATTTGGAAAGAATTTCTTAACAAGTTGTTCAAAGATTTTAATTTGACTATAAGAACCATTTTCACTTGCAATAACATAAAGATATTTAATTTCTTTATATTCATCTAAAATCCTAATTTGCATTTCCCAAGGACATTTCAAGCAATTATAAAAACCTTGAAGATCCTTAAAATTACAAGCATTAAAATTTTGGGGGATATTTGTCCAATGACTCAAAAACATAACCAAACCTTTTATATTTTTTGGTGAAACTTCTTTAACTGAAAATCTTAAATCTGAATTTCTTATATATAACCAAATTATTAAAAATGTGATTGAAGATAATGAAAATTGAATAAATGCTAATAAATTTTCCTTTAAAAATTCCCTTAAAGCGAAAGCAAAAAGAAGAACAACAAAAGCACAAGTTAAAATAGCTAAAAATAAGTGATTTTCGTTTATTTTACTTAATTTTCCAATAAGCCAATAAAGAATTAAATTTAAAGTAATAATTACCGCTGAAATTAATACAAAATTTAAATTACCTTCATATAGTAATTTTAAAAATTCTACAAATCCATCAGCAAGCCAAGAAATTGAAATGATAAAAATTAGTGCAATTATAAAAGTAGGAAATTTTTTAATTCTACCTAATTGTTTAATTAAAAATTCCATAGCCAAGTCTCGTTTTAGCACCTACTCCAAATTCTTTTAGAGCTTTTTCTACCCATCTTATTAAATCATTTTTTAGTTGATAAAAATTATTTTGTTTTAAATCCTTTAAGACATTTTTAGCATTTTGAGAAAAATCCTCATTACCAAGTAATAAGTTAGCTCTATGTTCATCAAACAACACATAAAAGCAAAATTCAACCCCTTCTTTTACAGTTAAAAACGTTATAGGCGTTGGACTTTCCCAATCACCAGGAATTCCATTTTGAGTATAATAACTTTTATAATGAACATTCATAATATCAAGTTCAAAAATTTCTTGATTTTCTTGAATAAGAGGATAAGCATCAAGGAAAACCAAAAGTCCTTTAAAGCTTTGTGTTCCAAATAAAAGTTTATGTTTTAGGATTTCTTTATCTTCATTATTTGAAATTTCTTTATCATAAAGTTGTTCTTGAAGTTCTTCTAATTCTTTTTCAATCTTTTTATTTAAATTTTGAGCAATCTCCCAAAAACTAACCATCCTAACAACACCTTTTAAAGCACTTGAAGGAATATATGGAATACCAAAAATATGATGCAAAGTTAATGAAGTTTCAAGAACATGTTCTGAACCAAGTCCAATAACAAGACGGGAAGAGGTTTTAAGTTTTAGATCACTTTCAAAAATGTTTATATAACCTTGTTTTTTAAGAGATTCAACTTGTAAAGAAATTCTATTTTTAAAATCAATAATAACTTTTGGAACTTTTTTTATAGCATTTAAAAATTTTGATTTTTCCTTTGTTTGCTCAACAATTTCTTTTTTAATAAATTTATTGAGAGCAAGGGATAGATTTTGACATTTTGAAAAGTCAATATTATTTTTATTGTAAATATGCTCCAACAACTCCTTAAAACTTCTCATTTTCCACCTCCATTAAACAGCACTCAATTCTAAATAGGAAAGTTAGTCTATTTCTATTTTTAACCTTTTGCATATCTTAACCTCCTTTTAAAAAACTAAATTTCTCAAAATAAACTTACCTTTGCTTGTTATTCTCAATCTATAAACTTCTTTATCCCTTTCAATATCAACAAGACCATAAATTTCAAGCCTTATTAGTTCATCATTATATTTATTAAAAAGGCTTTTAGCATCTTCTCCACTTATAACTTCTTCTTTTGATAATGTTTTTAAAATTTCTATTTCTTTTCCCTTTGGTAAATAAAATAGTTTAGGAAGAAAAACAACTTTATTAAATTCCTCATTCATATAATATATATCGCAATTAAGTAAAAATCCTGCTAGGGCACACGTTATAACATGCGCTTTAAGTCCTCCTGTTGGATTAAAATAAACATAATATCCTTCATTCACCTTCTTATTAGCAATTGAAATTAATCTATCTAAAAGTTCAACTATTCCTTTTTTAAATTCATCCTTTGCATATTCTTCATCAAATTGAGCTTCAGAGAAATACCCTGAAACTTCATAAGGATTATAAAGTTTTATACCTATTTCTTTTAAATAACTTTCTATTGCTCTTCTTGCAAGCTCATTTGAATTTGTATTTGTACCAAAAAGATAAACTTCAATATTATCATAATCTTTACCTTCAATAACCCTTAAAAGTGTGTTTAGCTCAGCACAACTTTGTCTTGGATTTTGTCTTATAAAGTCTTTGAGTTTTTCAATTGTTTGAGGATTTTCCAAAAGAAGCTTCCATTTATTTTCATCAGCAATTTTTATATCACTTTCAATAACATTTTTTCTTTGAGCATTTGTTATAACTGAAACCCCCGTGCTTACTATGTGAAACTCCTTCATAATTTAACCTCCTTTTTAACTTTTTTGAACCTTTCTATAAGGTTTTCTTGTAAAACACTTTCAAATTCAGAAAGCCATTTTAAAATATAGTTTTCATTTATTTTTTTGTTTTTCAAGAGAATTGACTTTACATCTTCTAAATCCCTTTCCCTCCCTGCTATAATTTTGTGAATTACCAAATCTTCAATTGAAGCATAATTTACTTTAACCTCGTCAACTTTAATCTTTTTTACTCTTTTCAATGCTTCCTTTTCGTAATTTGAAAACGAGAAAATAAAATCAATTCTAATTTTAGTTTTTTCGTCAATAGTCGGAAGAACCATTGTTTCTTCAAGGAATTTTTTATAATTCTTTGGAATAATTTTTAAGTTGAGTTCTTTTATAATTTTTTTTAATTTTTCAAGACCATTTATATCTAATCCAATTGTAATATCAATATCTTTCGTCATTCTTGGTTCTCCATAAATTAAAACTGCCTGTCCACCTATAATCATATATTTTATCCTATTTTTCTTTAAGGCTCTTGCCAAATTTTTTATTAGTTCTTTTAATTCCATTTATCGCCTTCGCATATTTTATATCAATTTCAATACCTTTGAGAATATCCTTTGTAGGGAATTTCCCAATTTCCTTTGCGAATTTATAAAGTTCATTAAGAATAAAAAACTTTTTCTCAATATCAATTTTTGAATTTTTTATAAGTTCTTTTTCAAAATTTTCAAGAAGCTTTTTATTTTTCATCTTCAATTTCCACTTCAACTATTCTTTTAAGCCAATTGGCAATAGCAAGGGCTTCAATTGTAGCAAGGCGAAGTTTTTGGAAATCAGCTTTAACAAGGTATTCCAGCGCATCATTTGATACATATCCCCTTTCTTTCAACCATTCATTAATTATTTCATAAACAGGCTTTCTTTCTTCTTTTGATTTATAAAATGCAAGTGTTGGGATTAAACCATTGGAAACAATAAATGAAGGCAAACTTCTTGCATAAGATTTAAACTTTTTCTTATTAGTAATTTCTTTTACTTTTTTCACTTTCTCTAAGCAAAAACTTGCCCTCTCCTGCTCTAAGGTTTTCCTTATATTAGTCATAGCTAACCTCCTTAATCATCCTTTTTATCATTTCAAAACTCCTTACTCTTTATGGCTTTGTTGTTTATTACCTTCGCAAAACTTAACCTTCATCAATCCTTTACCAAGTGTCTCATCACCGCCGAGTTGGAATAATGAAGAATTTTCAAACAAATTTTTCATTTCACTATAAACACTATCAACATTACTTATAGATGCATTTTGTTTGAAAGGATTCGTTATAAACATAATTGAATAAAACACACTTTCAGAAGGTATAAGTTCCTCGCTGAATAATGCTCTCTCCTTAACAGTTCCTGTTGCTTGGTCAATTCTGATTCTTGTTCTAATTTCAACCGCATAATTTACAAAGTCTACAAAAACATTATCGGAAACTATGGCGAGGTGATCCTTAAGGAATTTTTTCTTTTCTTCTTCATTATTACCAAATTCAAGTTGCGGAAGAAATTGGAAAATCTCTTTAGCCAAATTATCTGCATTTTGATTATTATGATTATTAGAATTATCAACCTCAAAAACAAACTCTTCAAGGACAACTTGATTATTATCTATCTTCAAAGCACTACTATTTGAAACTAAAACTTTATCATCTGAAACATCAAAAATTTGAACATTTAAGTCAATTCCAACAGCCTTTAAATCCTCTTTAAATCTCCTCAAAACAAATGGACAAGTTATCCAAGCAAAAACACCTCTCATAGAACGAACAGGATAAAGTAAAATTTTAGCATCAGTTATACTTATACAACTTGCAAAATCAGAAGAGCCATCCTCGGGACCAAAAATTATTTCTACTTTATCTTTTTTATCTTTATCATTTTTATCTTTTTTATCTTTATCATTCCATTCTCTCATAGCCATATCTCTCAAAACACCCTTTATACCACTAGACCATAGGATTGGAAAATTAGTATGTCTTTCTCTTTGAACAGGATTATCAACATATGAAACACTCTGTCCAGCTCCCATATGAACTGGTGTTTCTGCATAAAAGGTAATTAAACAACTTTTCTTATACATAATTTTACCTCCTATGTTTAAACAAAAACACCAAATTTTAAAGCCTTTTTTAAATTCTAAAAATTAACAAAAATCAATAAATTTTTAAATTTCATTTTTAAAATTATTGAAAATACTAATTTTTGAATTTCATTAATTTCAAAAAGAAGATGCTTTAAAATTTTAGATTTCATTTTTAGAACGAGTGAAAAAAATAATAAAAGGCAAATTTAAGGAAGGTATAGTTTTTTAAGCCGAAAGCTTATTTTTAGGGTGGATGGGAAAAAATACTTTGTCTAATAAATAATGTTAAGTCTTTGATATTCTCTGAAAAACTTTTCAAAACTATTGATTTAAAGCACCCAAAGCCGAAAAAAAGCCTTTATTTCAGGAATGCAAATTTATTTTCCTTTAAAATTTAAGTATGAAGGAGCTAAACTTAAAAATTGAATGGGAACCAACAGATGAGATTATAAAAAACAGCAACATATATAAAGTTTTAAAAGATGAAAACTTGACTTATGAATCATTTTTGGAAAAGTCTTTTAGTGATTATGAGTGGTTTTGGAGAAGATTTTTTAAAGATATAAATTTCAAGTGGGATAAGGAATTTGATAAAGTTATTGATATTTCAAATGGGAAAGAATTTCCAAAATGGTTTTTAAACGGAAAATTAAATATATCAAAGAATTGTCTTGATTATAATAATCAAAATAAAATCGCTTTAATATCAGAAAACGAAGAACGAATAGTAAGAATTTATACTTATAATGAGCTTCTTAAAGAAGTTAATAAGTTATCTAATGCACTTTTAAATTTAGGAGTAAGTGAGGGTGATAGAGTTGCTTTATACTTACCATTTATTCCTGAAGTTGTTATAAGTCTTTTAGCAATAAGTAGAATTGGAGCAATAGCTGTTCCATTATTTTCAGGTTTTAGTGAAGAACCAATTAAATTAAGATTAAATATATCAAAAGCAAAAGCAGTTATAACTGCTGATGGATTTAAAAGAAGAGGAAAAATTATTAGAATGAAAGATATTCTTGATAAAGCTTTATTAGATTGCCAAAGTGTTCAATTTGTTATTGTTTATAAAAATTTAGGAATTGACTTAAATTTAACTAAAAATAGAGATTATCTTTGGGATGAAGTTTGTAAAGATGAAAAATTTGAACCAAAATCATTTGATAGTGAAAAACCACTTATGATAATTTATACCTCTGGAACTACAGGAAAACCAAAAGGAGCTTTTCATACACATAATGGATTTCCAATAAAGTCCGCACAAGATATGTTTCATTTATTTGATATAAAAGAAAATGATATTATTACTTGGATTACAGATATTGGTTGGATGATGGGACCTTGGCTCATATTTGGAGGATTAATTAATCATTCAACAATTTTTATTTACGATGGAGCTATTGATTATCCAAATGAAAATAGCATCTTTGAACTTATTAATAAACATAGAATTACAATTCTTGGAATTTCTCCTACAATTATAAGGAGTATTATGCCAAAATCAAATCCTAATAAATATGATTTAAGCTCTTTAAGAATTATTGGTTCAACGGGAGAACCTTGGAATGTTGAACCTTGGAGATGGACATTAAGAGAAATTGGGAAAAATAGAGTTCCAATTATAAATTATTCAGGTGGGACTGAAATATCAGGTGGAATTCTTGGATGTGTTGTTATTAAACCACTTAAACCTATGAGTTTTAATACACCAAATCCGGGTGTTTTTGCTGATGTTTTTGACGAAAATGGAAATTCAATAAGGGGAGAAATAGGTTATCTTGTAGTTAGAAATTTAAATCCTGGAATGACAAGGGGATTTTATGAAGAAAACGAAAGATATATTGAAACTTATTGGAGTAAATATAAAGATGTTTGGTACCATGGGGACTTGGCATATATTGATGAAGACGGATTTTTCTACATCCTTGGAAGAGCTGATGATACACTAAAAATAGCAGGAAAAAGAGTTGGACCTGCTGAAATTGAAACCATTATTGTTGAGCATCCAAAAGTTAAAGAAAGTGCAGTTATTGGAATTCCAGATGAAATTAAGGGGCAAGTACCAGTTGCTTTCGTTGTTCTAAAAGAAAAAGAGGAAAACGTTGAAAAAATAAAGGAGGAAATAAAAGATATTGTTATTAAGAAAATGGGAAAAGCATTTGCTTTAAAGGAAGTTTATTTCGTTTCAGATTTGCCTAAAACTAGAAATGCTAAAATAATGAGAAGAATTATAAGGAATGCCTATTTAAATGAACCTCTTGGTGATATTTCATCTCTTGTAAATCCTGAATGTCTTGAAGAGATAAAAAATGTTAAATGAAGAATTTAAGAATTTCTTAGAGAGGCTTAAAATACTTATTAAGGAAAATCCAAAGTAATGTTTTTACTTTAAGAATTATCGGAAATAAAACCCACGGAGATTTAGCAGAAATAGCACTTGTTACTTTGTCCAATAAATAATGTTAAGTTATTGATAGTCAATAATTTATAAAAAGTGTTTTAAAATTATTTATTTTACGGGGGGAATTTAAGGGGGGCTTTGCCCCCCTGATGCCGAAAAATGGGTATTTATAAGCCGAAGGCTTAATTTAAGGGTGGATAGGGAAAACATAAGTAAAATAAATAGTTTTAGAATTATTGGACAAGGCACTTTAAAACTATAATAATCAAATACATACAAATGGTTATTTGAAATTACAATATCATAAAAGGGAGATAATGGAATTGAATTTACAAGAGTAGGTGAATTTACATTTGAGATATTTAATATAATTAGCGAATCCTTATATACTAAATAAGCAAAATTATTATAAAAATCAATTCTTTTCAAAAAAGCATCTCTTTTGAAATTTGATTTTATGATGGGATTAGAAGGATTCGTTATGTCCCAAATTCTTATTCCACCATATGTCATATAATCCTCCTTGATCATCTATTGAAAAAATGTAATTGTTATAAAAATATAATTTTCTGGAAAACCCATATATATTGAAATTAGCCAAGTATAAGGTGTTATTATTCAAAAAACCATAAATTGCTAGACCATTAGTATTAAATGAAGAAACCAATGAAGGAGAATTAGAATTTGAAACATCAACAACTTTTATACCTGAACTAGTAGTCATAACATAAAGATAATTATTTGACTTAACCATACTTAAAGCATTAGGAATGCCTAAACTAGCTATTAAACTTGGACTATTTATATTAGAGATATCCAAAATATCAAGATTGCCAATCTGATCTAAAATATATGCTAAGTTATTACTAACAATAGCATAATGACAAGCAGATTGATATGACGAGACATATGTTAGATTAGATGGATTTGATATATTGTAAATTACAAACGCTGGACTAGAACAAGCAAAAAGATAATTTCCTGAAACGTAAGCTGAATAAAAATTAAATCCAATATTAACAGAACCAACAATAGTAGGATTTTGTGGATTAGATATATTAAAAACTTTAATTCCATTAGGATATTCCAAGTAATATAGATAAGAACCAGATATTTATATGCTATAATCGTTTGGACAACAACCTGTGTATTGAAAAACAACGGTGGGATTTGTAGGATTTGATATATTATAAACATCAAAACCAAAAATTGAACTTGCGAACAAATAATTTCCATAAATTTTTAAACTTCTTAGAGGTTTTGGATTTTTCTCTAAATAATTAAGTAAAATTGGATTATTGATATTACTTATATCCATTATTCTTAATCCATAATCAGTAGCAACAAAAAGATAATTATTATATTTTACTAAACTTCTTGTATTTGAGAGAAATTTGTTATATTTAAAAATTTTTGTTATGTTAAGGGAATCGGCACAATAGCCTATCCCTATCATTGCCACAAAAAATGATAAAAATCTCATTTTAAAACCTCCTTCTTTATATAAACTTCATCTCCTATTCTAATTTTAATAATAGATAATCCCTTAACATTTATATCAAATTTATAGGAACCTTGTGATAAATAACCAACTGATTTAAATAATTTTAATTTTCCATTAATATCATAAATTTCATATCCAACATAATTTGGTTTACTTAGATTCAAATAAAGGAAACCATTTCCAAATTTAAATGAATTTTCTATTTTTTCTGGATTTGAAAGAATAATATCTTGAACAATTACAAAACCATCAAGCGCATTCATAAAAGAACCATAAACATATTTAGCAGGACAATTACTACAATAAAAATTATTTCCATAAATCGTTATTCCTCCAATATATGCTATATTATTGTTTGTTATTATAATTGAAGTTGCAATATCATCATCACTTGAAGCAAAAGCATAAGTTTGATAGAATGAATTTAAAGAAGCATTTAGTCTTACCAAAAAGGCATCAAATTGACCAGAATTATTTGTTGTTCCTATTATTGTTTGATTTGGTGTAAAGGTTTGTAAATCATGGGTATAACCAACCGCAACAATTTGATTTGATGGAAGTAAATATAAACTATTTACAGCTTCACTATCAGAAGCTAAGTTTTGTCCTTGACTTGTTAAAATAGCAACCTTTTCACTACCCACTGTAAAGTTATTATCTACTCTTCCAATAAAAGCATCAGAAACACCGCCAAGTGTTCCATAAACTAACTGACAATTGGAGCAAACAAAATTTGTAGAATTTTTTGTTAAGCCGCCAAAAAATACTGTTCCATTTATTGTATCAATAAATATCGTATTTATATAGTCATCTAATGGACTTGAAAAAATAGCTGTTCCTAAATGATTAGTTAAACTAAAATCAAGTTTTGTTATAAATCCATCCAAGTTTCCAGTTGTTCCAAAAATTGTTCTATTAGGTGCAAAATTTATTGAATTTTTTGTTAATCCTCCAATAAAAACATTTCCATTCCTATTAATTTTTATAGACTTTCCGACATCACCATCGCTTGAAGAGATAACTGCTAAAGATGGATTAACGAGAGCAAATGTATCAACAGAAATAACAAAAACATCTTTTAATCCTTGAACCCCAAAAACATTAGGGGTTATATTAGTAAATTGATAAGAATTATCTGTATAACCTGTAATAAAAACCCTTTGATTTCTTATGTCAATAGCATAGCCAACATCATTATTTGGCGAAGCAAAAACATCATTATGAATAATGGTATTTAAAGAATTATTTAATTTTATTAAGAAAACATCTTTTTGACCTGGATTTCCAAATATATTAGGACTAGCAGCAAAATTATTACCATCTTCAGTCATTCCAACGACATAAACATTACCATAATTATCTACTTTTATACCGTAAGCACATTCATTTTTAGCACTTGAACTTCCAATTATTGTTGTTTGTAAATGTGTAGATAAATTTGAACTTAACTTAACTATAAATACATCATAGGTTCCAGCACCAACACCACCAAAAGAATCCCTGGGCGTTGAACCAAAAGCACTTAATCCATCAGTACATCCAGCAGCAAAAACCTGATTATTGTATTCATCAACACCAAAAACAACATCATTATGAGGACTTACTAACATCGCAACAGGATCTATAATAAGTGTTTTAGTTTTATCGTAATTTCCAATTTCAAAATAAAGAGTATCATTTTTAATAATGGGCTTTATGGGAACTTCATTACTTCCAGAAAATGCTCTAAATTCCTTAAATTTTATTTCTTTTAGATTTTGAAATATTAATTCTTTCATCTTAGCATTAGGTTTTATCTCAATATAAAATTCAAATTCACCATTACTTGGAGCATTTATAATAAGGTCAATACCTTTTTGAATTTCTTTAAGCCTTATACTTTTGTAAAGTTTTAGATTATTTATATTTTTATCAGGAAAGTTTAGATAACCTTCTTGGTATTCAGGAACTATTGAATTAGGTTTTGTATGGAGTTTTGAGTTTTTTATAGTAATCGAACCATCTTTCATTATGTAGATTCCACTATAAGAATAATAGAGAACATTATTTTCAAATTGTCCTCTATTTTCAACAAAGAAATTAGGCAAGCTAATGCTTGCGATCAGAGATATAAACATATTCAACCCTCCTTTTATCTACTCCCAGGGGACCTCAATTGGTTGAATTGAAGTTTTGAGAGTAAGATAAAAATTTTAAAGCATAAATTTTTGCTTTTTTATTTTACTATATTTTTCTTGGCTACTTTAAGCCAAATTTCTTCAATAATTCAAATTTAACAATTTCTGGAACGAAATTATCTATATTTCCACCAAGCATAGCTACTTCTTTAACAAGACTTGATGATAAAAAGAAGTACTCTTCTGATGGCATTAAAAAAATTGTTTCAATATCATTAAACAATTTTCTATTCATCCATGCTATTTGAAATTCATAATCAAAATCAGATACTGCTCTTATTCCTCTTATAATTACATTTACATTTAATTTCTTACACAAATCAACAAGAAGTCCATCAAATGTTAAAACTTCTAAATTTTCCATATCTTTTAAACTTTCTTTAACCAAAAATAATCGCTCTTCTAGCGTAAATAACGGATTTTTATGTCTTGGTTGAGCTATTGCTATAATGACAATATCAAAAAGCTTTTTAGCTCTTTTCACAATATCAATGTGAGCATTTGTAATAGGATCAAATGTTCCTGGATAGATAGCTCTTTTCATATTAAATTTTTCTCCATTATATCAAAAACTTCGGATAATTCAAAACCTCTCTGAAATCTTAAAATAACTATCCCAATATTGTAAATTTCAAATATACTAAAACTATGAACTTTACCATTAAATAAATTTAAAATTTTTTCAATATCTATTTCTTCTCTTTTCTTGGATATTCCAACGATATAAAATCTTTCTGAAGATAGGACTTCATAAATTGTTTTTTCAGTTGAAAGAAATCTTGTAAGCAAGGTATAAGAAAATTTAATTTCCTCAGCTATTTCATTGGCTGATAAATTCAATCTCAAAATATCATCATATTGATAAAATAATCGTTTTATAATTCTTTCAGAAACTTTATTTCCTAAAATTTCCATAACTTCGTACAATTTTTGAACATTTAAGTTTCTAATTCCTTCGTCAAAATCTCTAATTTTGGAAGCAATTTCAGAAATTGATTTTTTTAAAGAATTATAAACATCAATCTCATTTTCAAAATTTTCGAGTAAGGTAGATAATTTTACATGAATTACTTGAACATTTCCTCTTAATTTATTTTCAAAAGACAAAATTGAAAATTTATTTTTCTTTAATGTTTCAATCAAAACATTTTCATTACATCGTTCATTAGAATGTAAAATCAAAAATAATCTTAAATCAATTCTATTTGTGTCTATATCCTCAGGTAAAATTAACATTTGAGATATGTTCGTCCTTTCAACTTCCGATATTAAATAAGGTATTAAAATTCTTCCATATAATTCCATACCAGCTCTAATTTTAAAGAATTTTAATCGTTTTTCTTTTGGCTTTGAAAATTCTTCCTTCAAGTAATTTAAAATAATTGAATGTTTATCTTCGGATATAAAGTTTTCATTTTCATCCGTAATTTCAAGTCTTATAACAATTACACCTTCATCTGTTATAAACTCTTTATCAAATTTTCTATGGTAATTTCCAATAACTTCTTTCAATGCATCAAGAACATCATCCAAGGAAACATTTTCATAATATCCAACAATTGTTAAACCTGTTAGCCTTTCTCTTTTCGTTATAAAATTATGAATATCAATTTGAACGTTTTTTGTTTTTAAAAATTCCTTTTGTAATTTATAAGACTTATAAACAATATAAGCCAAGTCCTCAATTTTCCTTTCAGATAAGTACTGTTCCGAGCGAGAAAGAACAAACTTAATTAATTCACCATTTTCACTAATAATATCTTTATATTCTTCTTCATCGGCTAAATCCTTTAATTTGTCCATTATTTCATTATAAATTTTAATTTTTTTTGTTCCTATATTTAGAAGTTTTGTTAAAGATAATCCACCTTTTATCGCTGTTTTTAGAAGACTTAAAAACTTATTTCTATTTTGTTCAAGTCTTATAATATCACTTTCATTTAAATTCCTTATTTTAAGGATAATAATTGCTTCATCATTTTCAGTTGCAAACGCATATGCAAAATGGATATTAAAACCTTCATCGTGAAATAAACCAAGAACTGCATCCATAATGCCTGCCCAATCCCTCGCAATAATATATATTGTAAATACCTTTTTGTTATAATTAATCTCAACTTTTGGCTCATTAGTTTTTCTAAAATCTTCTAATAAACTTATAACTTTATGTTCATCTTCAATTGAAAGTTTTTCCAACATAACTAATCTCCAAAATTTTAAAGTTTAATAATAATAACTACCTGCCTTGTCCAATAATTCTAAAATTATTTATTTTACTTATGTTTTCCCCACCCACCCTATATTCAAGCCTTCGGCTTTAAAATGCCCATTTTTCGGCATTGGGGGGCTTTGCCCCCCATTAAAACCCCCATAAAATAAATAAATTTAAAAAA
>Ga0101941_1000644_pt1 | contig 48313 bp, 37 predicted proteins | sample DewCreD2012metaG_3_FD_75242 | JGI IMG/M metagenome (GOLD analysis project Ga0101941, IMG submission 75242) | Hot spring sediment bacterial and archeal communities from British Columbia, Canada, to study Microbial Dark Matter (Phase II) - Dewar... ... | reverse complement strand
TAACCGTAAGAGGACACATAGTTCGCTTGGTTACTACTCGCCAGACCAATTTGAGATGCGGTATTACGCCAACCAAACCAAATAACTCTCTAACCGTGTCTACTTTATTGACAGAAGAACATTTTCCGTCTTACAGCAGCATTTCTGCTCCCAAGTTACTCTCTAAGGCGGTATTTCCGCCTTACAGCAGCATATCTGCTCCCAAGTCACTCTTCGAACGGAGCAGCAGGGCTATTTTGTTCCAAAGTTTTCGATGTACGTTAATCTAATCATAAGCTATACTATATGAAAAGTCATCAGATGAGCTGATCAATTTAAATACGCTGGAGGAATGTACGAAATGGTAGATCAAAAAGTTGCTGCGCAGCTCCGAGCTATTGTAGGTGAAACGTATTACCGTGACGATCAGGAGGCACTCGTGACACACTCCTATGATGGAACGCCTATGCTTCAGGCTTTGCCCGATGGTGTCATCTATCCGGAAACGACGGAGCAGATATCAGAGATTATGAAGGTGCTGCATCAGCACCGAATACCTGTAATAGGGCGTGGATCTGGCTCCAATCTATGTGGAGGTACGGTTCCTATTCATGGTGGTATTGTCATGGTCATGCATCGGATGAATCGAATTCTAGAAGTAGATCTGGATAACCTGACGGCAACGGTACAGCCAGGTATGATCACCGCCCAGTTCATTAGTCATATCGAGGGCTTAGGCTTGTTCTATCCACCTGACCCAAGCAGTATGCGGATTTCAACGATCGGCGGTAATATTGCTGAATGCTCCGGTGGCTTACGGGGGTTAAAATATGGCACTACCAAGGACTATGTTATCGGACTAGAGGCAGTTCTAGCTAACGGCGAAATTCTTCGCACAGGTGGCAAACTAATGAAGGATGTAGCGGGTTATGATCTTACTAAGCTCTTGATTGGGTCAGAAGGAACGCTGGCTATTATTACAGAGGCAACGCTGAAGCTCATACCTCCTCCGAGATATAAGAAAACCATGCTCGCTATGTACAAGGATATCTACGATGCTGCTCGAACGGTCTCCAAGATCATTGAATCCCGCATTATTCCGTCTACGCTCGAAATTATGGACAATCCTACAATTCGGGTTGTTGATGATTTCGCCAAGCTGGGCTTGCCACTGGATATGGAGGCGATTCTACTAATTGAGCAAGATGGAGAGCAGGAAACCGTGGAAAGGGATATTGCACTTATTCGGGCTCTCTGTGAGCAGGAGCAGGCAGCGCAAATTGCTGTTGCGGAGAGTAGAGAGGAAGCGGACAAACTATTGACCGCTCGACGAAGTGCGTTTACCGCATTAGCACGAATTAGTCCTACAACGATACTAGAGGATGCGACTGTGCCACGTTCGAAAATTGCTGATATGGTACTACGAATTAATCAAATTGCTGCCAAATATAACGTGCATGTAGCCACCTTCGGGCATGCTGGTGATGGAAATCTACATCCTACAATTATGACAGATGCACGTAATGCGGAGGAAATTCATCGGGTAGAGCAGGCATTCGAGGAGATTTTCGCGGCTGCGATTGAACTAGGAGGTACGATTACTGGTGAGCATGGCGTCGGACTGGTGAAAGCTCCATATCTGGAGTGGAAGGTAGGAGCTGCGGGGATGGCGATGATGAGAGGAATCAAGCAAACCTTCGATCCAGACAATTTGATGAACCCCGGGAAGATGTTTGCCAAGGAGACTAGAAAAAGAGTGGTGATTGAGCGTGGGTAGTCATACGGTTCATACGGAGAAGGAATGGTCCAACAAACCACAGCTTCAACATAATAATCCGCTGGCGAACACCTTATTACAGAAGCTAGATTATGATCAGCTCACGAATTGCATGCGCTGTGGCTTCTGCTTGCCAGCTTGTCCAACCTTTCAGGAGACGGGTGTAGAAGCAGAATCACCACGAGGTCGAATTGCGCTGATGAAGGCAGTAGCAGATGGCGTCATGCAGCCAGATCAAGCATTTCGAAATCAGATGGATCACTGTTTGGGCTGTCGTGCATGTGAGCCGGTATGCCCAGCTGATGTGAAGTATGGCCAATTAATTGAGCAAGCACGGGATGCCATTGAGGATCATCCAGAGCATGGCTGGGTAGTAACACAATTGCGCAAACTGTTCCTACGCGGTATATTCCCGAAGCAATCCCGAATGAAGCTGCTGGGAAGACTGCTTGGTTTTTACCAGCGTTCAGGATTAAAGCCCTTGACGTATCGCCTTGGTATAATGAAATTGTTCCCGAAGCATATGCGTGAGATGGAGCGTATTCTACCGGATGCTTCCCATAAAGGAGTTATTGAGAGACTAAATACTACAGTATATCCAGCTAAGGGTCCGGCCCTTGGTCGGGTGGGCTTGTTCCGTGGATGTCTAATGGATGTTCTCTTCACGGAAACGAATGTGAATACTGTAAAGCTATTGGCTGAAGCGGGTTACGAGGTATTCATACCAGAAGCACAGAATTGTTGTGGTGCCCTGCACGCTCATAGTGGTGAGATGGATTTAGCAAGGCAATTAGCTCGCAAGAATATTAAAGCCTTCAAGGAAGCGAAGGTTGATTATATTATCTCTAATGCGGGTGGCTGTGGTGCAATATTAAAGGAATATGATCATTTAATGCATGAGGATGAACAATATAAGAACGATGGATCATGGTTTGCTGAGCATGTGATGGATATTAATGAATTTATCGTCAAAAAAGGCAGATCATTACGGTTCATCGAAAGTGGACCTAATAAGCCAGACGGTGCCGCTAATGATCAGTCCCTGCGGGTGACCTGGCAGGATTCATGTCATCTACGCAATGTCATGAAGGCCGGTAGCGCACCTAGGGAGCTCTTACGGCAGGTGGATGGCGTCACCTTCGTAGAGCTTCAGGATGCAGATAGATGCTGTGGCTCCGCGGGAATCTATAACGTAACTCAACCAGTTATGGCTGGACAAATTCTCGAGCATAAGATGGAGCATGTCAATCGAACACAGTCTCGACTCCTCTTATCAGGCAACCCCGGCTGCCTCATGCAGATGAAGCTCGGTATCGAGCTTCATAAGCCTGATGAGAAAATGGAAGCCATGCATATTGTGGATTTCTTGTACTCCCGCTTAGCTAAATAGAAATAATCTTGCTATTAACTTGTCTACTGATCCGTTCAGTAGGCATTTTTTTATTGTTACAAAAGATAAATATGCTAGAGGTATGGTATGCTTAATGATAATAACTATTTTCGGACAGGATGAAGATAAGATTCGATACCATTCAGGGAAGATTATTGCACTATTTATTACTATTATTGTGATTGTAGAGTATTATATCCATTTGTTACAGAAAGATGATCCCTTATTATTAGGGATTATCTGTGTAGCCGTTAGTCTTTGCGGGCATTATTATGACAAGCACCTAAAACTCGAAGAGTCCCTTCAGAAATCGACCATTCGCTCGTTTAATATAGAGGAAACATGTTCCGCAAATTTTGAGCATTCTATCACGGGTCGTAAGGATCAGAATATATTGTTCCAGCAACGCTTATTGTCGGTGCTCGAGAATACTTTAGATTGTGTAGGAATCACGGAGCTTACTGGAAGATGTGTATACATGAATCGTTCACTCCGAACTTTGTTAGAGATAGATGATGAATATCCGAGCGATAAGTATATGTTCGAATGGCATTCCAAGGACAATCGATTGATGCTGATGGAAGTCGCGTTACCGAGTGCAGTTAAGTATGGTCTTTGGACTGGTGAGAGTTGTCTGCTTACGAAAACGGGTAAAGAAATCCCCGTGGTATTAACGATATCTGCTCATAAGGATCAAGAGGGTAAGACCGAATATTACTCGACTACTATTCGACTGTCCTCTACGATTCGTGCCGAAGAAGAAGCTAAGCTTTCCCGCTTATTACTATGGAGAACGATGCAAGTGCAAGAGAATGATCGCCATAAATTAGCTCAAGAGCTTCATGATGGTTTAGGCCAATCGTTGTATTCTATTATGCTGGGCATGCAATACTTGCAGGGCAAAGCAGAGGGGGATCAGAACAAGCAGTTATTGCAACAATGGATAGACGAATTGCACAAAGCGCTATCCATAGTTAAACTATTCTCAATACAGTTGCGACCACACACACTAGATCAACTAGGACTCTCGCCGGCCATAGAACAGCTTGTTGCGAGAATTCGAGCATTAGATAATGGCTTGAAGGTAACGTACAAGACTAATATGGCACTTAGTCAACGATTTAATGAAGAAATAGAAATATGTCTCTATCGAATCATCCAAGAAGCATTACATAACTCACTGAAACATGCGAATGCTGCTAACGTGGAGATAGTCTTGGAACAAGAAGATAGGGCTGTGAAATTATTCATTAAGGACGATGGTTCCGGATTTTTGCGCGAGAAGGAAAAAGAGGGCTTAGGGCTGAGACATATGGAGGAAAGAGCATATGCACTGCACGGCACTATCGATATTCATTCCATTGTTCGTATAGGAACAACAATCAACGTAGAAATTCCACTGAAGGAGCATGTAAGATGATCCGTATTCTACTAGTAGACGACCACAATTTGGTTCGCAAAGGTATATCACTACTGCTTGAATCGAGTCCTGATATAGAGGTCATTGGAGAAGCTGAGAATTGCGATGAAGCCGTTCGTAAAACGCATCAGCTTCGTCCTGATATTGTTCTGATGGACTTGTCGTTTCCAGAGGGACGGAATGGCTTTAGCGCCATTCGAGATATCCATCTTCAATATCCTGAGATCGGAATTATTGTACTTAGTATGTATGATAATCAGGAGTATGTAAAACAAGCAGCGAGTATGGGTGTCAAAGGATATTTGTTGAAGAATGGGAACAAGGATCAGCTAGTTCATGCTGTGAAAACTGTGTACAGCGGAGAGCTATGTTATGGAACGATGTTTCCATTAGAAACCATCAAAGCCTGGATGAGCGAGGACTCAAAAAAAGATTCGGATAAGGATTTATATAAGGACGCTCTTCTTACTTACAGAGAAATGGAAATAGTAAGGATGACAGCACTCGGTTATACGAATCGGCAAATTTCTTCTATCCTTACAATCAGTGTGAAGACGGTGGAAAATCATAAATATAACGCAATGTCGAAATTAAACTTAAAAACAAAACAACAATTGGTTAAATATGCGATGAGCAATTTATTAGAGCTTTCCCAATAATTGTTCCATTACGCTGTCAAATAGATAGCTGTAAAATTCTCAGCGGTTAGCGGCTTGTTGAAGTAATAACCTTGGATATAGTCGCATTCACCTTGCATCAACAAGGATAACTGTTCTTCATTCTCAACTCCTTCTGCGACAACTTGCAGGCTTAGATTATGAGCCATACTAATTAAGGCGTTTACAATAGAAATGTCCTTTCCACCTTCGGTGATATCCTTAATAAATGATCGGTCAATCTTCAACTTATTGATCGGTAGCTGCTTCAAATAATTAAAGGACGAGTAGCCGATTCCAAAATCATCTAGGGATATATGCACACCCAGATCTCTTAGATTTTGCATCGTCACAATGGATAAATTGGGGTCAATCATCATCGTTCTTTCTGTGATTTCGAGAATTAGAGCTGACGGGGGTAATCCGGTCTCCAATAATATGAATTGTATGGACTTGACTAGGTCCGGTTGCTGGAATTGAAGCATAGAAAGATTTACAGATATTCTTAAATCTTGATAGCCCTGTTCGTGCCATTGCTTCATCTTTTTACAAGCTTGTTGAAGAACCCAACGATCTATCATGAGAATAAGTCCCGTTTCCTCGGCGAGGGGAATGAAATCGGCCGGACTAATTAGTCCTTTCTTATTACGATCCCAACGGATTAATGCTTCAGCTCCCATTACGGTTCGATTGGTAGTATGAATGATAGGCTGATAGTGGACCGTAAACTCGTTCTTCTCTAATGCATCTCGCAATGATTTTTCTAACGTAAAGACATTATTGGTCGGAGTATTCGTAATATTGTAGAACCGATAGTTGTTCCTTCCGTTGTTCTTCACTTCGTATAAAGCATTATCCGCTAATTTTAATAAATTATCTACATCGGTTGAGTCTTCCGGATACATGCTAATCCCCATACTGCAAGTAACGAATATTTCGTGGCCTTCAATATAGAAGGGTATGATAATTTGATCCTTAATTTTGTCAGCTAATCTAAGACATTGATCACGACTATGTATATTCGGGAGTAATATAATTAATTCATCTCCGCCAATTCGTGCGATGGTATCGCTAGCTCTTAAACTCTTATTAATTCGTTCCGCAATCATTTGTAACAGTTTGTCACCAATATGATGGCCGAAATGATCATTAATTCGCTTAAATCGATCTACATCTACATAGATAAGTCCGATCTTTTGCTTTTCTCTTTCCGCATAGTGAATGGCTTGCCTCATTCGGTCTTGCAAGAGAATACGATTAGGAAGTCCAGTTAGTACGTCGTGATACGCTTGGTAGTGGATTTTGGCCTCCAATTCTTTCTTTAATGTGATATCCTGGAAGACCCCAACGTAATGTGTAATATCTCCTTTTGAATCTTTAACCTGGCTTATGGATAACTCCTCGAGGATTAATGAACCATCATTCTTCTTATTCCAGATTTCACCACGCCATGTTCCGGTTGCTCGTATTGTCGACCACATCGCCTCGTAAAATTCGGAATTGTGCCACCCCGAACTAAGAATCTTCGGTGATTGCTCGTATACCTCATCAAAGGAGAAGCCAGTAAGAGAAGTGAAGGCTTTATTCACAAACACGATTTTCTGTTGGTTATCTGTAACCATAATGCCTTCCCTAATGCTTTCGAAAACTCTGCTGGCAAGCAGAGCTTGCTCTTCGGATTGTTTCCAATCCGTAATATCCCGAATGATCGTTGAGAAGTATTCTACTTCATCATTCTCATTTTTATGAGACACAATAATTTGTGAGACGGGTATATGTTTGCCTCGACGTGAAAGGAGAACCGACTCACCTCTCCATATCCCTTTTTCCCTTGCCAATGGTAGTGCCTCTAAGAGTGTCCGACGTGCGTATTCCTCTGGATGAGTTTCACCTATCAATATATCACGAAAATCCTCCCCATCCGGGAGCTCTAACATTTCAATTGCAGCTTTATTATAGAACACAATTCTACCATCTACATCTGCAATAGAGATGAAATCCTTTGCAGATTCCAATATGGCGAGTAACCGATCTTTATGCCTTTCACCCAAGACACGTTCAGTTATATCGCGAAACACAATAACAATGGAGGTTCTTCCCGATGCAGACATGACGACAGTGGAAGCGTATTCGATATCCGAAATCGTCCCTTGACGTTTGATAATCTTGACCTGAATAACCCCTGGAATTCGATTAGATTTGCTCGATCCAGTAATATCTTGCATGAAATTCTCAACATCGAGGACTTGAAATACGATTTCTAGTGGTTTAGCCTCTGCAAGCTCAAATTCCCAGCCTGTCCATACTTCTGCATGATGGTTCATAAATTGGATTCTACCCTTGGTGTCTGTAATGATTACAGCGTCATAAATATTCGTCAGAATCGTGTGTAAACGTTCGTTGTTGTCACGTAGATCTTGTTCGGAATGAATAAGACGAATAATCGATTTATTCACATTCTCGTGAAAGAGAGCTCTGAATAGATAAATAAAACCGATGATCTTAAAGACGTGCCCAAGTATATTAATAACATCATGGACATCGGTGTATAAGGTAAAGGTAAATTCACTTACGGCTAATAGAATTAACGCGGTGATGGTATGTTTGGAATTATACTTTACAAACTTAGCAGGTTTGCTACGTTCATTCACAATCCACAGTAGATTAACGATATGAATGGCAAGAATGACATACTCAAGATAGATTTTAAACGGGGTAAGTCCTTCCCCATCAATAATAGTTATAGGCCAAACCTTCTCGTAATGGATAACAATCCAATAAATAAGCGCAGTGAAGAGTAGGGTGAGGCCTAAAGATAAATTCCGGGTGAAAGCTGTTCGGAATGGCTTGACATACATGGCAGTAAAGAATAACAAGCCTATTGCTGTTAAGAAACGAGCGAATTGCCAAAAAACAATAGCTTTATGAGTGCTGTTAGGGGTGACAAAATCAGGCATTCCATAAAGGGATAACATATGGGCTAAATCGATCAAACCAATCGATAAGAACATGGCTGATAGAATAAAGATATTCCCAGGTTGTTCCGAATCATAGGTGCTCCAACCGAGATAGAAAATCATAAAAGAAACGGTTATTGAAAGCGATTCCAACAATGTATGCATGGTCAGGTGGAATTTGAGAGGACCTGAATCCAATACAAGCAGAAAGAAGGCTAGTGTTGAAAGAGAGGACAGAAGCCATATAAACTGCTCTTTCCCATTTATAATTGCAGTGATCGTCCGCTTCATGATGCAGGTCTCCTAAGTTTGAGTGGTTTAATATTAAATTATAAGCTTATAATGCGATCATAAAAATAGGGGGAATTCCTCATGTTTTGTCGGATGAAAGTTAGATATTATGTATAGTATCTGTATGGCTAGGAGGGAATAGTTTGAGTATCGGAGTAATGCTGGTTGATGATCATGCAATTGTTCGTTCAGGGCTATCCTTGCTAATTAATGCCCATGATGACATGCAAGTTATTGCTACCGCATCGAATGGTGAGGAGGCTTTCCAAATTGCACAGGAAATAAAGCCTGATGTCATTGTAATGGACTTGAACATGCCAGGCGAGAACGGGATGTTAACAACTGCTCGTATCAAAAAGGTGATGCCCCAAATAGAGATATTAGTATTGACGATGCTTGAGGATAGAGAGTACTTGTTTCGGGTGCTTAAAGCTGGAGCTTCTGGTTATATATTAAAGAGTGCAGATGACATGGATGTTATGCTTGCAATACGTACGGTTTCAAGGGGAGAAGCTTATTTATATCCTAATGCGGCAAAATCTCTAATTCAAGAATTTTTACATAATGTAGAGCAGGAAGGGAAAAACGAAACCTATCAAGAGCTAACTAGACGGGAACAGGAAGTTATATCTTTAGTAGCAAAAGGTCATTCTAACAAACAAATTGCTGAGATATTGCACCTTTCGATAAAAACGATAGAATCGCACCGTTCGCATATTGTGGAGAAGCTACAGCTTCGAACTAGATCGGAATTAGTAGAATACGCAATAAAGAAAGGCTTGTTGGAAGTAGATTGAATATCGATAAGAGGAGCTAAACATGTGGACGGATGGAAGTGGTTTGATCGATTTGTTCTTTTTAAATCCATTAAAGCCTCTGAGATTGAGAAGCAGCAGACGGCGAATCGAATAATCCAAGCAGTAGAAATTGAACGCAGCCGCATTTCTAGAGAGCTCCACGACAGTATAGGTCAAGCTTTGTACAGCGTATTAATTGGTGTGAAAATTGTGTCACAGCTTAAAGTAGATGAATCGGTAAGAGAACATTTCTTGCAAGTAGAGAATTTGACTGCCAAAGCGCTTGAAGAGGTCAAGAGAATATCGCACGATCTACACCCCTCCACGTTGGATGATCTAGGGTTGATTCCATCCATTCGAGTTTATCTGGGACAATTTGAATATACGTTTGGAATTCGGACGAAGTTTAATCATTGCGATAATTTTAGACGATATAATAAGGATACAGAGATTGCCTTGTACCGGATATGCCAAGAGGCACTTACAAATGCAGCGAAATACGCACAGACACCGGAAGTAGAAGTTAGCTTTCTTGAGGAGACTACATCGGTAAGACTAATTATACAAGACTTCGGACAAGGCTTTCAGGTTAAGCAGTACGACGACAATGCCAAAACGGAAGGGATTGGACTTATTAGTATCAGGGAACGTGCTAACTCATTGGGCGGTAAGGCACTAATCCATTCCCAACCGGATAAGGGTACATCCGTTGAAGTAACGATTCCGATTAAGAATATGTAGTACAGTTTACCACCGTTCGGGTGAATTACTCCGAGCGGTATTTTTTTGTTTTCTCAGGGTTATACCCTGAGAAAAATCAGGGTTAAGACCCGATAGGCAATTGTGTTTATTATCTTGATAATTATAGGTAATAGGGCCTGGTAAAAAATACCCATGAGTTTATCAGTATGAGGAGGCAGTAGAATTGGAAACTGAAATTATTCAGGAGACCAAGTTGCTCTATGACGACGTAAGTCAATTGCTATATTGCATTATGTTAGGTTTTCAAGCTTCGGAGTTGCAAAAACTGGATCCGGAGATTCAGAAGCATTTTGCCGAGCTAAAAAAGTCGACTCGTGAAATGCTTGATGAAATTCAACGCACCGCTTTACGATCACAGCATCTTGTCTTTTTTACGTTTGGTTTCCTACCCGCTATTCACAGATGGGTCAAGCACTGTGAAGATGAGTTTAATATTCGAACAGTGATTGAAATAAATGGATTACAAGATGAACGATTACCCAAGGATCTAGAACTAGCGCTGTATCTACTATGCAGGGATTGGATCTACCAGACATCGCGGCATCTGACGAATAAGCATGTTGAGCTGTCATTAATAGTAACAAAGGAGGATAAAGAGCTTCGAGTGTTCTTTCATGCTCCAAGCCAGTCAACGGGTGAAGAATGGTGGTGTACTAATCCGTTGAAAAATCCTTATAAGTGGGAGGCAATGAAGAGGTATCATCGTTCGTTTCAGGTTCTACTGCAGGAATCGGGCGTGACCATCATAGCAAGTTTAGATATACATTAGATAAAATTTTAAGGAGGTGATGCCATGAACCTGATCAATGAACAATACGTTGTGTTTGGAGTGAATAGCAGCTTATATGGGATTCCAATTCAAGAAGTTTCAGAAATCATCCGGTTTCAGATGGTGAATTGGATCCCGAATTCACGGGAGGAATTTCTAGGAATAATTAATCTGCGAGACAAAGTGATTCCTATAATTAGTCTACACAGGATCTTCTTGGAGGCCGAGAAGGAATTGGATTCGAAGACAAGAGTCATTGTCTTACATAACAGTGGCAAAGATATTGGGATTGTTGTAAACGAAGTGGATCGGGTGATGTTCTTGCCTTCACAGCATATTAGTCCCCCACCTCACTTCACACAGAATAGCTGGATTACAGGCGTGTATCATCAACAAAATACGATTATTGCTGTCCTGAATTTAGAGTCGCTGCTAAGGAATATCGATGTGGATCAAGTGCTTGTGTAATCAAACAAAATTAATGATGGGGTGAATATTTTGAAATTATCTATCGGTAAGAAATTGTTAATTGGTTTTGTGTTGATGATTCTAATATCAGTAAGTGTTGGTTGGTTGGCAATCAGTAAAATGATCGTCATGAATAATAAAACTGACATGATTATTACTACATGGCTACCCGCTGTAGAGTCGATTAATAAAATTAACTATTCTATGACAAGTCTAAGGGAGATAACGTTAAGACACGTAGCAACCGTCGACAGTGAAGAAAAGTCGTTATTGGAAGCAGCAAGGTCGAAAACCATATCCAATACAGAAAACCTTATGGCCAAATATGAGGCAACCATCTATCTTCCTGAAGACCGACAATATTATAATTCATTAGCTGGTCACATTAAGACCTTTACGGATCGCAACGTTGAAATCATTGCTGCAAGTAGAGCAAATCAAACTGAAGAAGCGCGTAAATTGTTAAAACTAAATAACCCAGTGTTGATTGCCTTGGAAGAGAATATAGAGAGTTTACTTAAGTTAAATAATGAAGGAGCTCTACAGGCTAGCGCGGAAGTTGACGATAGCTTTCAGTCAGCATTATGGACAACGATTATATTTATAATCGCAGGTATCGGTATAGGCGTGGGTATTTCTATATTCCTTATTCAGATAATTTCAAAACCGTTGATTGCAGTTACGGAGAATGTTGCTTTGGTTTCAAGAGGGGATCTGACTGTAAAGCCCTTGACAATAAAAAGTAACGATGAAATTGCTCAATTGTCCCAATCAACGAATGACATGGTCATCAGTCTTAGAAAGACTGTTGGTGAGATTCTGCTCTCTGCGGAAAGCGTCTCCGCTGCATCCCAACAAATTTCAGCAAGCACAGAAGAGATTGCCAGTGGTAGCGCTAATCAGGCTAATGCCACACAGAACATGAATGAACTGTTCAAGGAATTATCTGTAGCTATTAATTCGGTTGCTCGCAGTGCAGAACAAGCTTCAGAATTGTCCGACAGAACGATGAGTATTGCTCAGGATGGCGGCAAAGTAGTCAACAACTCCATTCAGGGGATGAATCGAGTGAATCAACAGATGTCACGCTTGGAAGAGGATTCGAACAAAATTGGAGAGATCATTGAAGTGATCGACGATATTGCCGATCAGACGAATCTGCTTGCTCTGAATGCAGCGATTGAAGCAGCACGAGCAGGAGACCAAGGACGTGGGTTTGCGGTCGTTGCAGATGAAGTGCGTAAGCTAGCGGAACGAAGCAGTGAAGCAACCAAACAAATCACATCCATTATCAAGGGGATGCAGAATAATACGCAGCAAAGTGTGAAAGCGGTGCTAGAGGGCGTGACCTCGTCGCAGCAAACAGGAGATGCGTTTGAGAATATCATATCAATGGTCAACGAATCCGGTCATAAGGTTACCGAAATTGCTGCCGCAAGCGAGGAGCAGGCCGCACAATCCTCTGAGGTGATGGCTTCGATTGAAAGCATCTCCGCTGCAACGGAAGAGGCGGCCGCCAGCAGCGAGGAAACCGCATCTACTGCACAGTCGTTAGCCCAACTGGCTGAGCAACTGAACAACACTGTATCCACATTTAGAATTTAGAACGAATTTAAAAGTTGAAATTCGAATGTAGGGGGAATATCTATGCATAAAAATTTATCGGTAAGACTGAAAATATTAGTCGGTTTTCTGATAGTTATTATTGTATCTTGTAGTTCAGCCGTGTTCATTTATATATCCATCAATGGTGTCCAAACATCCTCTAGCGTTCAAACAGAACGCATGCTAGATGTACAACGGGCACAAAATCTACTTAATATGGTTGGGATGCTTTACAGCAATCAAGCGGATTTAATCATTAATAATAATCCAGACATTATTAAGGAATATGAACAAAATGCTAAAGGTTTTAAAATACTAGTTTCACAGGTGAATGGAGCTGTCGATACAGTTGAAGAAAAACAGTGGGGGCAGGAGTTAGTAATTGCTTCTGATAAGTATACAGCTCAATTCAATGATATTGTAGCGATGTTTAACCGACAAAGCTCCATGACCACTGATAAATTAAGGGATGAATATAAAATATTAGATGATCAAACTGATGTAATAAAAAATGAAATATTCACTCTAGCAAATAATTTCATTAATTCCTACGAAAATGAGTATAAAGAGGCAAACGAAAATCTAAACATACAAATATCAAATTCTATTAAGACCGCAATTTTAACTCCTATTATTATTGCAATCTTAGGTATAGTATTTGCCCTCATTACCGCTAGTAGCATATATAAACCGGTGAATGAATTAGTTGTCTTGGCTAGAAAAATTAGTACAGGTGATTTGACAACAAAGATAGTCGTTAAATCGAAGGACGAAATAGGTCAATTAGCACAGGCTATGAATTCGATGGTAGAGAACATGAGAATACTCATCGGAAAGGTTGCCTCTAATGCCATATCGGTTGCAGCTGCTTCCCAACAAATATCAGCAAGTACTGAAGAGATCGCGAGCGGAAGTACTAGTCAGGCTAACGCCGCTCAGAACATGAATGAACTGTTCAAGGAATTATCTGTAGCTATTAATTCGGTCGCTCGCAGTGCAGAACAAGCATCAGAATTGTCTGATAGAACGATGAGTATTGCTCAGGAGGGTGGCAAGGTAGTCAACAACTCCATTCAAGGGATGAATCGAGTGAATCAACAGATGTCTCGCTTGGAAGAGGATTCGAACAAAATTGGGGAGATCATTGAAGTGATCGACGATATTGCTGATCAGACGAATCTACTTGCTCTGAATGCAGCAATTGAAGCGGCACGAGCAGGTGATCAAGGGCGTGGGTTTGCGGTCGTTGCAGATGAAGTGCGTAAGCTAGCGGAACGAAGCAGTGAAGCAACCAAACAAATCACATCCATTATCAAGGGGATGCAGGATAATACGCAGGAAAGTGTGAAAGCGGTGCTTGAGGGCGTGACCTCGTCGCAGCAAACGGGAGATGCGTTTGAGAGTATCATATCGATGGTTAATCAATCCGGTCACAAGGTTACCGAAATTGCTGCCGCAAGTGAGGAACAGGCCGCACAATCCTCTGAGGTGATGGCTTCGATTGAAAGTATCTCTGCAGCAACGGAAGAGGCGGCTGCCAGCAGCGAGGAAACCGCATCTACTGCACAGTCGTTAGCCCAACTGGCTGAGCAACTGAACAACACTGTATCCACATTTAAGATCAATAGCCCCTACTAATTTAGAGCGGAGGTGAATCTATGGAAACAACTCAACGAAATCAATACATTGAGGTCAGGATAGGGAAAGAGAGATATGCGCTAGGAATTCAGGACATCCATGAAATTATCAAGATGCAGGACGTTACTGAGATTCCGAATAGTAAGCCCTATTTGAAAGGAGTCATTAACCTGCGGGGTAAGATCGTATCCATTATCAGCTTGCGAAATCGATTTGGCTTATCTGAACAATCTTACACAAAGTCGACCCGCATCGTTGTCGTTAACTATGCCGATGATATGGTTGGGATAGTGGTCGATCAGGTGAATCAGGTAACCACCTTCGCAGACATTCAGCCGCCACCTGAGCGAATCGGTAGCGTACAAGGTTCCTATTTCACTGGTATTGGAAGTACAGATACTGGGCTGGTTAGTGTATTGAAGCTAGATAATGTACTTAACGATTGATGAGCAAATGGCAGCAATAGTCAAGCCAATGCCGCTCAGACGATGAACGAGCTGTTCATGGAATTATCCACTGCCATTAACTCAGTAGCCCGCGACGCAGGACAAGCTTCATAATTGTCTAACAAAACGATGAATATTGCCCAGGACGGCGGTAATGTGATCAACAATTCCATTCAAGGTATGAATAGTCATTCAGAAGAACTGAACGACGCTGTTTCGATTTTTAAGATAAATTAAGAGATTACAAATTATAGGAGGACAAACAGGGAGGCATCTATCGTGGATTCATCATTTATATTGGAAATGACAGGTGTATTTCTAGACGAAGTAGAAGAGCAGCTGCAAACCATGGATCAGGAAATATTAAATCTGGAGCAATCTGGAGAGTCAGCCCATACGATTCAGAGCCTGTTCCGTGCAGCCCATACGCTGAAAGGGTCATCTGCAGCAATGGGATTCGAGGAAATGAAACAATTGACACATGAGATGGAGCATATCTTAGATCAAGTGCGCAATCATCAACTACAGGTGACCAACGTGATGATCAACCTGTTATTTAAGAGCTTGGATCACTTAAAGTTACTGAAAGAGGAATTTAAGAATGGGGAGGAGATATTTACAGATATTTCCTCTGTGCTGAAGGAGCTGCAACTTTTCACCTCCGATTCGAATGATCAGCGAGAGAACAAGATGGAAGCTGTAAATGATGCTGGGGGCGTTCTCTCATCCTTGGTTCCAGAACACCTATTAAAAGTTCAAGCAGCGCAAGAAGAGGGATTACACGTTTTTGATATCTATGTAGAGCTTATACCAGATTGTCCAATGAAAACAGCTCGAGCCTTGATCATTTACAATCAATTGGATACATGGGGGGACGTATTACAGACTACCCCCTCTCTCGAAGATCTCGAAGAAGAGAAAGCCGTTGCTCTGATGGAGTTTCATTATTTGTTAGCAAGCCAGGCTGAGATGCCACAGGTGAAGGAAGCCGTGAGCTCTATGATGGATGTTAAGAACGTGCGGATAGCTCACCATTTAATTCAACATGATCAGCTTAAATCTGAGGTAGCTGTAAACCCAAACAAGGTAACAAAGCAAACCAAACAGACGGCCGTCGAAGATGGAAAACGCAAAAATCAGACCATTCGGGTAGATGTGGAGCGGTTGGAGCTACTGATGAATTTGGTGGGCGAGCTTGTCATCGATCAAACCCGGATTAATCAGGTCGGGAATATCCTGCATCATCGTTATTCATCCGATGAGAGCGTCGAGGATCTTGGGCAAATTTCTGATCACGTATCCCGAGTGGTTAGTGAGCTGCAGGAAAGTGTCATGAAGGTTCGTATGCTACCGATTGAGCAGCTATTCAATAGGTACCCCCGAATGATTCGTGATCTTGCCCAGACTCTGGGAAGAGAAGTTGAACTGGTCATCGAAGGACGAGAAACTGAGCTAGATCGAACGGTCATAGAGGAAATTGGCGATCCACTCATTCATTTAATCCGCAACGCGGTCGATCATGGTATCGAGCCTGCTGAGGAACGGATAAGAACAGGAAAATCAGCAAAGGGCTGTCTGAGGATTACCGCGGCACACGAAGAGAACCAAGTTGTGATTACGGTTGAGGACGATGGTGCGGGTATCGACCCGGTTCAAATCAAGGACTCTGCGCTACGTAAAGGTATCATCTCAGAAGAAGAGTACACAACCCTCTCCGATCAAGATGCGATCTACTTGATATTCCGTGCAGGATTTTCAACCGCTGCCTCAGTAAGTGATGTCTCCGGGCGGGGGGTTGGCATGGATATCGTACGGAACCATATAGAGAAACTGAACGGTGTGATTGACATTGAGACCAAATTGGGGAAAGGAACCCAATTTAAGATCAAATTACCATTAACGTTAGCCATCATAACCGGGCTTGTAGTGAAGTTAAACGGAAGAACGTTCATCCTGCCAATGAGCAGTGTGGTGGAGATTGTCCGTATGCCGCAAGAATTGATTCAATCGATTAAAGGCGATTCTGTGGTGGTCATCCGTGAGAGGGTTCTGCCCGTTGTTAGTCTACATGATTATTTCCACATCCCTCGAATGCTAGGGGTGAAGAAGCAACAGCCGATTGTTGTTGTAGGTATGGGGGACAAGCGAATCGCATTAGAGGTAGATGAACTGATCGGCAATCAGGAGATTGTTGTAAAAAGCTTAGGTGCCTACGTTGGGAAGATTGATGGGATATCTGGAGCGACGATTCTAGGGGATGGACGAGTAGCGCTAATTCTTGAGGTTGCAGGAATTGGTAGGATGGTCAGTCGTTAGGATGGTATTAGAATCTGTACAATGAATCATTGGAAAGGCGTTGAGATGGGTTATGCATACTCCCGTTGAATTAGACCGAGACTTCGATCAATTTATTCATAAGCTGAGATTAAAAACTGGTATTGATCTGGCTTTATATAAAGAAAACCAAATGAAACGGAGAATAAATAGTCTTAAAGAAAAAAAGGGATTCAAAACGTTTGTCGAGTTTTTTCAGGGCATGCTTCAAAAGCAGGATTTGTACTTTGAGTTCTTGGATCACATGACCATTAATGTATCGGAATTTTATCGGAATCCTAACCGTTGGGAAGTTCTGGAGAAGCGAATATTACCGGAATTACAAGCTAAGAGGAACGGACGAATCAAATGTTGGAGTGCAGCCTGTTCAACAGGGGAAGAGCCGTATAGTTTAGTCATGGCGCTCTCATCCTTTATGAGTTTAAGGGAAATTCAAGTGCTTGCTACGGATATTGATCAGAATGCTATTAACAGGGCAAAGTCCGGGAAGTATTTGGCTCAATCCGTGAAAGACCTACCCAAATCACATTTTAATAAATACTTTTCCATCAAGGGCTCTAGCTATGAGGTATCTGATGAAATTAAACAATGTGTCCAATTTCAACGTCAGAATCTGTTAGCAGACCCCTTTGCCCAGAACTTTGATTTGATTGTTTGTCGTAATGTCCTTATTTATTTTACAGAAGAAGCCAAGGACTCGTTATATATGAAATTTAGTAAATCTCTAGCTAAAGGCGGCTATTTATTCATAGGAGGTACAGAGCAGATTTTTCACCCGCAACAATATCATCTAGAACCAGTAGATACCTTTTTCTACAGAAAAATATAGAGGATGATGCAGAGTGAAGACAAGGGTTCTTGTTGTTGATGATTCCACTTTTATGCAGAGACTCATTTCGAGGTTGATCAACGAAGATGACACTCTTCAGGTGGTAGGTACAGCAAAGAATGGCTTGGAGGCAATCGATTTAGTCCTCAAACTTAGACCGGACGTTGTCACATTAGATATTGAGATGCCAGTGATGAACGGTCTGGAAGCATTGAAGAAGATTATGAGAGAACGACCTACACCGATCATTATGCTAAGTTCATTGACACAAGATGGGGCAACCGAAACCATCGAAGCTTTACAATCTGGAGCAGTCGATTTTATCCCGAAACCATCTGGGTCAATCTCCGCTGATTTGTATAAGGTGAAAGAAGAGCTGATAGCCAAAATTAAACTGGCCGCACAAGCAACACCGCATGCTATATACAAGACGTTCCCGAGGGTTGGACCTAATTTTAAACAGAGTATTGAAAACAGGCCCCCAAATAACCAACTTAAACAAATAGTAGCTATAGGGACCTCAACAGGAGGACCTAAGGCATTAGATATTGTAATATCAGCATTACCATCGGATTTTCCTTATCCTGTTCTTGTGGTACAGCATATGCCTCCGAAGTTTACACATTCGCTGGCACAAAGGTTAGACCGTTCATCTCGAGTTAAGGTGGTTGAGGCAACCGATAACGAACGTTTAGAAGGCGGAACAGTTTATATAGCTCCTGGAGACTACCATATGACAGTGGCTCAGAAAGCCAATGAATTACGAATTGCTCTTCATCAGCAAGCTCCACGGAATGGACATCGACCCTCGGTTGATACACTATTCGAATCAATCACTAAACTCACTAGTCTGAGCCGGCATTATGTGCTAATGACGGGGATGGGAAGTGACGGCGCTAAAGCTATGCTAGAGGCTAAACACCAAGGGGCATATTCTACTATCGCGGAATCTCAAGAAACTTGCGTTGTTTATGGTATGCCGAGATCCGCTATCGAGATTAACTGTGTGGATTTTATCATCCCTTTATACAAGATTGCTTCGAAAATTGTTGAGGTTACTGGTCAATAGCAACCAATGTGAAGGAGGGGAAGAGAATCATGAGAGTAATGATTGTGGATGATGCTGCATTCATGCGAATGATGATTCGTAGAATCCTAGAGTCAGCCGGACATGAAGTGGTGGGTGAAGCGGTAGATGGCGTCGACGCTATAGACAAGTACACCAAATTGAATCCTGATTTGGTAACGATGGATATTACAATGCCGAATAAAGATGGAATCTCAGCGACCAAAGAAATACGGGCGATCGACCCTAAAGCGCAGATTCTGATGACCTCAGCTATGGGTCAAGCGATGATGGTGAAGGAAGCTATACTCTCCGGTGCATTCGATTTTATCGTCAAACCGGTAGAGGCGGATCGTTTTCTAGAAGCGGTATCCAAAGTCCAGCTATAGTGGTAAATTGAGAGGGTATTGAAGAGTGACAATAGTCACAGACAGGAGCAATTTGTCGAGGTATGATAAATATGACAAGTTGCTTTGGATGTATACATCGGCTCTAGCAAGATGAGGATTTGCACACACAATGACGGCTGAGTTGCATAGATTATTTGTCATCTCAACCCTCTCCATAATCTGGTGAGGGTTATTTCAATTCATACACAGGGGTAGTTACTTATGGAACTGATAAGGAAGTATACGAGTGTAATGAACAACAATAAAGTGATTATTGGTGCATTTTTGTTGTTCATAATTTTGATTATTCCAAACAAGACTTTCCTTATTGTAATTCCGTCCCCAAATTATATCGTCTTGCATACGTTTCTCGAATTCATCGCAGTAACGGTTTCTCTTTCAATTGCTATGCAAGGTTGGATGGTCTTCCCGCATACCTTATCCAAACATCGGCTATATGTTGCAGCCTTGTTCTTAGTCGTGGGTCTATTCGACTTAAGTCATATCTTTACTTATGAAGGAATATCCACATGGGGTTCTGTACATATGTCCACGTGGTTTTGGATTTATGCTCGTTTATTCGAATCCATTGTTTTTTTTATTATCTTAATGAAGGAAGATCGAATTGCAAGACGGGGTGAGCGAGAATATGTGTTCGCGGGTGCATTTTTTATTTTTGTTACAGTATTGGTATCTAGTATCATATGGTCGGAATCACTTCCCCAACTGGTTATCCCCGGTGTTGGGACCACTATGATTAAGAATGGAATGGAGTATATCGTCATCGTTTTTATTGTGATGACTGTTATCCTTATTGTTCGCAAAGGACGGCGTTTAAGTAATCTTAGTGGTTCTACACGAACATTAATTTATGCGTTGCTGCTGCTGATTATGAGTGAAACATTCTTCACGTTATATCAAAGTGTAACTGATCTTGTAAATTTAGTTGGACATTTCTATAAAATTGCTGGTTATTACTACCTTATGAAAGGCATTTATCTATCTTACATCGAAGAACCGTATATTCGGCAGAAAAATACAGAGGCTGAATTGGCTAAAAGTCGGCGAGAATCAGAGATTATTACCGATGCCATGGGCGAGGGAATGCTGGTTATGGAAAAGTCAGGTATTCTAACCTTCATGAATCCAGAGGCTGAACGATTGCTCGGATGGAAGTTCGAAGAATTAATAGGTAGACATTTGCATGATACAGTCCACTACCTTAAGGAAGATGGCAGTCCTTACCCTTGGGCAGAATGTAAGATGAATAGGAATAGTTTTGTGAATAAAGTAGGTTCAAGGGAGACAGACATTTTTATACGAAGAGATGGGACAATGTTTCATATAGAATATACATCTACTCTAATCATGCAAGATGGCGAGTATACCAGTGCGGTCATCGTTTTCAGAGATATTACTGAGGAGAAGATTAAACAGGAACGTATCCGATTTCTTGCTCTACATGATGATTTAAGTGGATTGCCGAATCGATATTATTTCCGTCAAGTCCTTTCTGAGGCCATCTTATCAAACCAGAATACTGGGGTACAATTAGGCATATTTCTCTTGGATGTTGATCGATTCAAATTTGTGAATGATAATTTAGGGCATGACACAGGAGACCACTTGCTCAAAGAAATTTCAGGCCGGTTAAGTACTATAGGTAAGTCCATGGGAGCCACGGTGGCACGAATGGGTGGTGATGAATTTCTAATAATGGTAGAAGACCTGCGTGAAGAGGAACATATTAATCAAATTAGTGAATGTATCCTGCAACAGTTTGCTACACCGTTCATTCTTAATGGAGCAGATTTTCACATCACTGCCAGTATTGGAATAAGCTTATATCCAGAACATGGTCAAGATACGGATACCTTGATTAAACTCGCTGATGTGGCCATGTATAGTGCAAAAGGACAACGCAATCATTATAGAATTTATCGTTCTGAGATGAATAATAAATCTATAGAATTGTTGCATTTGGAGAATGATCTGCGGGGAGCATTGGAACGCGAGGAATTCGAGCTGTTTTATCAGCCGCAGATGAATATTGATCTAGATGAATGCATAGGTGTCGAGGCACTGCTACGCTGGAAACATCCTATAAAAGGTTGGATTCCTCCAACAGAATTTATTCCGCTTGCCGAGGAAACAGGACTGATTATCCCGATAGAGTGTTGGGTGCTTCGCACAGCGTGTCGACAAATGAAAACCTGGTTCGACCAAGGAATTATCTGCAAACGTATGTCCATCAATGTCTCCGATAAACAGTTTCATAGCGGATACTTTCACGAGACCATACAAGATGTACTGAAAGAAACGGGGATGAATCCATCTGTTCTTGATTTGGATATTACGGAGAGGGTTACCATGTATGAGCAATCGGCCGCGCTTGTTATGCGACAATTGAAGCAAATTGGTGTGAGTATCAGTATCGATGATTTCGGTACAGGATACAGTTCATTAAGCCGTCTAAGAGACCTTCCTATCGATCGATTGAAAATTGATCAGAGTTTCATACGGGGTATTAAGAATGGTCCGAAGGGAGCGGCAATAGTAACGACTATTATTGCGATGACACGCCATTTGGGCATGAAAGTAATTGCTGAAGGTGTTGAGACAGTTGAAGAGTTGGAATTCCTAAGAGAGCAATGTTGCGAAGAAGTCCAAGGATATTATTATTGTAAACCGTTACCAGCACATGAGCTTGAAACTTCATTTTCTTATTTCAAACGTTTAGAATAATGAACATACCTATAAGCTAGATCAATTGTCAAGGAGTTCGTGATGCGTTAGAGAGTAAGTGATGGAGGATGACGAAATGAAGAGGCTATCTAAGCACTTGCTTATTAAGTAGCCCCTTCGGGTTGTAAGATACACTTGCTAAGGCTTAGTATGTGGCACCATCGCGGCTCTCGTCTTCACTTGGATTAAGGTTGGTCGATTAGCCTCCGATAATGCTTGCTTTAACGTAGCTACAAGCTGATCGCTATTCTCAGCCAAGAAAGCCTTAGCGCCACATGCTTCTGCAATTTTGCAGAAATCGGGATTAACAAGGTTACTACCCAATGGGTTCATCCCACCTACTTCCATACGATTCTTCTCCATGGCATATGATCCGTTGTCGATGATAATCATCGTAACAGCAACGCCTAAATGGGAAGCTGTTTGCAGCTCTAGCATAGTCTGAACCGCTGCGCCATCACCAACTATGGCTATGGATTGACGTTGTGGTTGTGTGAGCTTGGCGGCAATGGCTGATGGTAAGGCGAATCCAAGCGTACGCCAGTGACCGCTAATGAGAATTTCATGCTTCCGAGTCTGGAATATGCGCTCGAACCAGAGTGTATGGTCCCCCGTGTCTACACTGATTATTGCATCCTCGGATACGATGTCGGAGATGATCTTCATGACTCTTTGTGGTGCCATGGGGGTGGTTTCCTGACTCGCTTCTGCCTCAATTTGCGATTTCCATTGCTGTGTTGTGCGACTCACTTGCTCTCGCCAAGCTGCCCGGTCGGGCTGGCTACCCAACACACTTAGAAGCTTGGGTAATACATCCGCAAGATCACCAACAACACCAAGACGGACTGAATGGTTGATTCCGATTTGTTGAGGTATACGATCTACCTGTACGATCGTAACCGTAGAGGGTGTATATGCCTCTGGCCACCAGGTGGCACCAAGGATAAGCAGAAGATCGGATTCTCGAAGTAGAATACTTGATGCTTCACTGCCGGCTTGTCCAAGACCTCCCGCGAAGAGAGCGTCATCGTTTGGATAGTAGGAGAATGCTGGCATCGTAGTTATAACCGCTGCATTCATGGAGGTGGCAAGCTTCTTCACCTCGGCCTGACTTTGCGCCACCCCCTTACCGATATACAACACGGGGCGTTTACTTTCAGATAATAATCGAGCAGCTTCCTCGATAGGCTCCATTGGAGTAAGTAGTTTTTGATGTAGATGCTTGGGATACGCAGTAATAGCTCCGGGTACCAAATGATTGTATAGATCCATGGGGATGGATAAGTGCGCTACAATACCTCTTACTTGAGAAGACACCATCAGCTCGTTAAGAAGCTTAGGTAAAGCTTGCGCACTTGTAAGGACTCGGGTTTGTTCCGCAATAGGATGAATGAGGGCTTGTTGATCTATATACTGTTTCTCATTCGTTCCCAGCTTGGAGGTAGGCACTTGGCCAGTAATCGCCAGAACGGGAGTGCGATCCATCGCAGCATCAGCCAGGCCGTCTAGTAGCTTGGCCATACCAGGGCCGCTCGTTGCCATACAGACACTTAATCTGCCTGTGAGCTTGGATTCGGCCGAGGCCATAAGCGCTGCAGCCTCCTCATGTCGGCAAGGAACGAATTGGATAACCGATTGCCGTGCAATTTCATCTAGTAAAGCGAAGATAGCATCCCCGATTACGCCATATATTCTTTGGACTCCCCATGCTTCAAGCTGCTGGAGCAGGTAGCGGGATACCTTTAATTCAGGTTTTGTTGTTGGTAGCTCTATGGAAGCCTTTTTTTTCTCAGTAGAAATGACCATGCGTACATCCTTCCTTTTCTTGAAGAAGAAATTATTGGTTGTGTTTCCAAAGGTATTGTACCCAGGCTTGGCGAATTCGATTCGAGGTTTGTCGACATTCATGCAGGGATTAACCAATATTTGCAGAATTAAAATAGAACTTAGTAAATCCTAGAATATCAGGATGGAGACGATAACGATCCAACAACTGGAGGAGAACCAAAGATTTCTTAAGCTTATCGTTATTGGCCAAATATCCGCGTTATTTGCCTTGTTGATACTAACCCTTAGACACTACTACGTATCACCAGCGTTACATTTTGAATACGTAGTAACTATGATGGTCATTGGTTTTCTTCCATCGTATGTGTACCTACTGTGCATAAACCGATATGTTTCATATGTGTTGGTTCTGAATGCACTACTATTGGTCTCCATCATTTTCTCTCTTATGCGGGAATGGGCGTTAGGAGGGGTTTTTATTCTAGTGCCTGTCTATGCTTTGTTATTCAAAGATAGACAAATTTATTTGTATTCGGCAATCACTTCTCTTATTGTTTTCATAAGTTTACTCGGCTTTGTGCTTCACGGACCCAATTATGGACTAGATCAAATTGTTATCATGCTGGATTTATTCACGATTTATGTCATTTTGGTTTTTCTGATCTATTTTGTGGTCAAAGATTTGGTGTGGCATTCGACCATAGAAGCCAAATACTTGCAAACCATTCTCACCTTAACTCGAAGTGTTGAAGCCAAGGACCCATATACCTATGGACATTCTGATCGTGTGGCATTACTTGGTCAGACGATAGCTAAGCTTGCGGGCAGTTTAAATCCCAAAGAGGTTTATCATAGTGGATTGATTCATGATGTGGGTAAGCTGAGTATCCCTGACTTTATTCTATTGAAACAGGGGCCTTTAACAGAGGATGAATTTATAATAATGAAAAGCCACCCTATAGAAGGTATGAAAATATGCAGAAGCTTAGGGATTTCGGATCACCTTATTGCGGGTGTGCTTCATCATCATGAAAGATGGGATGGCAAAGGATATCCAGAAGGATTACAAGGAGAGAAAATCCCCTTAATTGGTCGGATTCTATGTATCGCTGATTCTCTAGATGCCATGGCATCTAATCGGGCTTATAGAAAAGCTCTAATTCTGGAGAATATTGCGCGGGAAATAAAGTTAGGCTGTAGCTCTCAATTTGATCCTCTTCTAGGGCAACTTGTCTTAGAGCACTGGGATGAAATCACTGTGTTATTAAATAAAGAAAACATTAAAATTCCATAATAATCTCGCATAAATGATGGAAGGACTTGTATGCTATACTAAGAATAGATCTTATAGAGGAGTGAGAATACAGTGGGAAAAGTTAAATGGGGTATTATGGGTGCTGGCGGAATCTCGCGTAAGTTTGCATCTGATTTAGTGCAATCAACTGAGGGAGAGCTCCTCGCAGTAGCCTCAAGAACACCGGGCAAAGCAGAGAAATTCGCAGAGGAGTTCAAGGCTCCTAAAGCCTATAATAGTTATGAGGAGTTCGTAGCGGATCCAGAAATCGATATCGTATACATAGGTACTCTTCATCCAATGCATAAAGAAGGCGTGTTACTCTGTCTCAATGCAGGTAAAGCCGTACTATGTGAGAAGCCATTTATGATGAGCGCGCAAGAGGCGGAGGAAGTTATCCAGGTAGCGAAGGATAATAATGTATTCATCATGGAAGCCATGTGGACTCGTTATTTGCCACCTGTTGTTCAAGCGAGAGAGTGGATCCAAGAAGGTCGTATTGGTGAGATTAAGATGCTGACCGCGAATTTCGGTTTTGACTTCGGTTGGAATCCTGGACATCGTTTGTTAGACAAGAAGTTGGGTGGTGGCGCACTGCTTGATGCTGGTATTTATCCGATTTCATTCGCATCTATGGTATTCGGCAAGCAACCAACTAAAATTAGTAGTAGTGCGTACATTGGTGAAACGGGTGTAGACGAGCGTTTCTCCGCATTATTCGAATATGAGGGTGGACAGACGGCCCTATTAAGCGGTGGAGTCCAGCTGAGAACATCCAATGATGCATTCATTTATGGCTCGAAAGGTTACATCCATATAGCCAATTTCTTGTTTGGTAAATCCGCAACCCTGCATGTTCCGAATGAGGAGCCTTTACACTTTGAGAAAACCCTTCCGACATTCGGTTATATTTTTGAAGCTGAGGAAGCGATGAGATGCATACGTGAAGGCCGTAAGGAAAGTGCCCTCATGCCGGTTAGTGAGACGATAGAGATTATGCAAACATTGGATTCACTTCGAGGACAATGGGGACTAGAGTATAATTAAGTAACTGTGTGTTAGCATATAAGCCGAGTGGTATTCAGGGTTTCCCCTGAGTATCCTCGGCTTTTTTTGCTAGGCGAATTTTCCGTGTTACAGTGGCAAACTTTGAGGATGAGCCTTAGGAGGAATTTGTATCAGGCGTGGTTAATACCAATAGGAAGCTGTTGTCTAAATTCAGCAAGAGTTAGGTTAGGTCGTGAACCAACACCATAATTGGAGATAGGGAAAGCGGGGAAAATTGAATGAATGCAATTGAGAGAAGAATTGATGAACTGAATCGTTATCGTCCGGATAAGAATGTACCTGTAGATCTGGATGAATTCTGGCAACGAACGAGGAATGAGGCGATTCACACTAGCTTCGCATCTGAGCGAGTAGAGAAGAAAACGAATATGTCGAGCAACATGAAGGTATTCTCGGTTAATTACGAAGGCTTCGCGGACACACGCATTCATGCGAATCTGATGCTACCAGTAAACGCATCTGAACAGCAGCCTTGTCCCTGCATGATTTCATTCCCAGGCTATACGGGAGACAAAGGTGCGCCTGAGGATTATGCCCGATTTGTGATGATGGGTGTGGCGGTCCTATCGGTGGATGTACGTGGACAGGGTGGTGGAGAAACGGGTAATCGACTAGGCAGCTCACATGGTATGACAAGGGGCTGGGTAACCGAAGGTATACTCGATATTGAGCGCAGCTATTATAAAGCAATAGCAGTCGATGCCCTGCGTGCAGTTACATGGATCTTGAAGCAGCCAGAGATCGATAGCTCACGACTTGGTGTTATGGGTGCGAGTCAGGGGGGGTCGCTTACGCTGCTGGTAACAGCATTGCATGGGGGGATCACTATGGCGATAGCGGATATACCGGGTATGTGTCACATGGACTACGGGGTACTACATTCGGTTGGAACGTTATCAGAGGTAGCCGACTTCTGTCGCAGGTCTCCAGAGAAGCTAGATGAGATATTGAATACTCTCAGCTACTTCGATAACTTGAATTTGGCAGACCGTATACATGTTCCTCTACTGATGTCGGTAGGATTGAAGGATAACGTATGCTTCCCCGAGCAGATTTTCCCCGTCTATAACAGCATCGCATCCGTGGACAAAAAGCTTGAAATTTACCCGTTCTCCGGTCATGTCATAGAAGCGACTCAGAAGAAAAAATGGACTGAATTCATTAGTAGGCAGTTTTTCGCTCATTCGGAAGGGTAGAGCGGAAACCGGTTTACAGAAGTATCGCCACACTCGACAGTAGCTGTAAAGCGGAAAAAGAGACTGTCGATTAATTATAAAACAAGCATATTCATGCAATTTTATGTATAGACGGCTCATTATCTATCGTTTAAATTTCCTTTTGATCTTTATCCCATTGACTCAGATCAAAGCTACTAGTCGCTGTAGAATGTCATACCAAATGATCCATCGTTCAGTAGTCTATCCAAGGCGGTCTGTGAGTGTGACAAAACTGCTGAGGCATTGGGATATAGGTTAAAGATAGCTAAAACACAACCTAAGAAGACGTTACTATTCATGACTTCATTAATCGACAGTCTCAAAAACCGTCTTGAAGCATGGGAGTTCCCGATCAAAGGGATTTTACAGCATGCACCTTGAAGTTGGCGTATTCTGCAATGAGTGGTGATGAAAGCCGTAGCTTTTGCGTAGATTACACAGATGGAATGCACGTTCTTCCGGATACCGCCTACGAAAGTAGGAGACATGAAGCGCGTGGATATCTCCATGATGGTACATCTGATACTCACCGGTTCTAGTCGTTAGCTTCGGATCGAAGATGTCCTCGCCCTGTTGACCAGTGGCAGAGAAGAAGAGGATACAAAGTCCTGGCTCACGGATCGGCTGGAACTCCCACTCAATCGCTATATTAGCTGGGAAATGCTCGGGGCACCACAGTACTAGATTTGCCTTCTGACCTTCTTCAGGATCGAGCAGACTTTCCATCCTCATACGACCCATGGGGAAGGTGACAGCGCCTTCTCCCTCCATTCGGAAATCCACGATATCCTCTTCCTTACTAAGCTTATTACTATATAACAATTCGGCAAACTTGAAGTTATCTATCGAGCTATTCAACTGGATCGACTCCCTTGGTAGTTGATGTTAATCATTATCAATATATGAATATTGTACCACTAATAAAAACCGAATAGGGTTTGAATAGATATGAGACTGTTCATGAACCCTGAGGATACAGCAGTAAGCTAACACGGAGTAGGCTCTCCCATTCACTTGGTGGTGCCTTTTTTGTTAGGCGAAGAAGCCTCGGCTCCACTAGGAGTGATGACTAAGAACCTGTAACTTCAAGGGTAAAGGTTCTTAGCTTTGTCAGGTTTTTAATTTGATCATCATGACGCATTATTATATTAAAGCATGTAGGAAGCAGGGTGAGTCAGATGGTTTATAAACAGTGGTTGGCGAGAGCACGCGAACAGCATCAGCTTCTAATCATGACCATCCCGCTGGTCATCTTAGCGGTCGTCTTCCACTACTTACCGTTATGGGGCTGGATTATGGCTTTTCAGGATTTCAAGATTGCTAGAGGTATTAGCGGAAGCACGTTTATTGGGCTGGAGAAGTTCCAGATGCTATTCCAGGACGAGAAGTTCTACAATGTATTACGCAATACACTGGTCATGGGAGTTCTGACACTAATCTCGGGCTTCGTTGGTGCAATTTCTTTAGCCATTCTGTTAAATGAAGTTCGTTTTTCCTTATTCAAAAGAACGATTCAAACCATCACGTATATTCCGCATTTTGTGTCATGGGTCGTTATTGCTAATATTGTCTCGATCCTCTTATCCCCGGATGGCGGAGCGCTCAATATCCTCCTGATGAAGATTGGTGTGATCAGCGAGCCGATATACTTCATGGCTAAGGACACCTGGTTCTGGTTCATTCATACAGTGGTTAGCTTCTGGAAGGAGCTAGGCTGGAACACGATTATCTACTTAGCTGTACTGACCGGAATTAATCCAGAGCTGTATGAAGCGGCCGATGTAGATGGGGCAGGACGATTCCACAAAATGTGGCACATCTCGGTTCCAAGTCTGATGCCTACTGCATTCATTCTATTGACGTTGTCGCTAGGCTGGATCATCCAGAGTGGGTATGAATCACAATTCCTACTTGGTAATTCAATTACCATCGACTATTCAGAGGTGCTCGATCTGTATGCAATGCGGTATTCGTTCCAAATTGGTGATTATGCCTATGGTACAGCAATCAGTATTTTCAAATCAGTCGTCAGCATTCTAATGGTCTTCTCAGTTACTTATATTGCCAAGAAGAGCGGCTACGGCAGAATTCTATAAGTTGATGCTTACGAGGTAGTTTTATCGAACACTGGCGTGGTCATCAAAAACTATTAGGGGGTATTACACATGAAAAGACGATTAACCTTAAGCGATGCTTTGTTCTCAAGCTGTAATTACCTAGTCCTCCTATTGCTCGGTGCCGCTACCTTATATCCATTCATGAATTTGTTAGCTCTGTCCTTTAATGATTCATTAGATTCGATAAAAGGGGGAATTTATCTCCTCCCACGCGTGTGGACCTTGGATAATTACGCTGTCATGCTATCGAATGATCAGCTGCTAGGCTCTACGATAAGATCAGTCGTTCGAACGGTACTAGGCACCTCGCTAGGTATTATGGCAACTGCCTTCTTCGCTTTTGCGCTGAGCTGTAAGGAATTTATGTTCCGCAAGAGCTTTAATACGCTTCTGGTTGTTACGTTATATGTCAACGGGGGCTTAATTCCGATTTATTTGGTCATTAAAAACCTCCATTTAACAAATAACTACCTAGTGTACCTTCTACCATTGTTAGTTAATGGATTCTATATCATCATCATGCGAAGCTACTTTGACCAGCTGCCAGCGGGCATCATGGAATCCGCTAAGATAGATGGCGCTAGCTACTTCCAGACATTATTCCGAATTGTGCTGCCGATCAGCTTACCTGTATTGGCTACCATAGCATTGTTCATCTCAGTGATGCACTGGAATTCGTGGTTCGATAATTATCTGTACAACAGCAGGGATAAGAATCTCAGCTTACTGCAGTATGAATTGATGAAGGTGCTATTGGATTCCTCCACGCAGACCTCAGGTCAAACGCGGGTTGATGAGAACACCACGAACTTGGTTACACCACAATCACTTAGAGCAACGATGACGATCATCGTTACTGTGCCTATCCTATTAGTTTATCCTTTCTTGCAAAAATATTTCATTAAAGGCATGACGATAGGTGCGATGAAGGAATAGAAGCTTCACCGCACGCACGTACACTCCGTATGAGAGCGGCTCTAAGCCGTATCATAAATATATTAAAAAGTGAGGGAATAGAATGAATACTAGAAAATGGGTCGTGAAAGTTTTGTTGCTTGTTCTTACGGTTACTCTAGTGGCTGGTTGCTCAAACAATAATACCAATACAACAACCAACACCAAGACGAACAATACCGTTGATCAAGGGGGAGAGGTAAATAATGAGCCGATTACCTATTCATTCGGTACGGGTAGCAATAAACAGAAGTGGGATACGCCGATTACTCAAGCACTTACTGCAGCTACGGGCGTTTCACTCACCTACGATGTGATTGTGGGCGATATTTTTCAGAAGTGGGACATTTGGCGTGCGAGTGGAGATTATCCGGATATTATTCGTCTAGATGCGCTTAATTTGCAGAAATATATTGAAGCAGAAGCGGTCATTCCGCTAGAGGATTTAATCGAGCAGTACGGTCCGAACATTAAGGAGAAATTCGGTGATAAATTCGAAATGCTCCGACATGAGGATGGTCATATTTATTCCATATTCCCAGTGAACTTAAGCGAGGAGGCTCCGGCTGATTCTGCTGCCCCTTATGTGGTACAGATGGCGGTTCTTGAGGATGCTGGATATCCAGAAATTAAGACACTAAACCAGCTTCATGAATTGATCGCGAGTTATAAGGCGAAGAATCCTAAGATTGACGGTCAGGACACAATCGGTTACACAGCAGGTATGGAATCATTCATGATTAATCACTCTTTTAACAATGCAGCCATTTACTCGGACGGACGTCCGGACCATGGTAACTTCTATCTTGATGGGGACAATGTCAACTGGAATCCCGTCTCGGATATGTCGAAGAGTCTTTATGAATTTGTCTTCGGACTTATCCAAGATGGTCTATTCGATATTGAAGCATTCTCCATGGATTTAGAGGCGATGCAGGCCAAGATGGCCCAAGGTCGGGTATTGTCAGCGTATGCACCAACATGGATGGTAGGTAGTGTGAACGCCGCACTTCGTGCAGAAGGCAAAGAAAGTCAGATGTATGCTCATCTACCGATTCTATTCAATGAGAGCACGGAGAACAATTCCGTAGCCTTGACTCCAGCAAATCCAGGAACGCATGAATGGGCCATTACGACGAATGCCAAGAATCCAGAACGTGTGATTCAATTTATTGATTATCTGTTCTCAGATGAAGGTCAAATCCTAACAAATTGGGGTATTGAAGGTACTCATTATGAGGTCGCAGATGGCAAACGAACTGTTCTTGATTCCTGGTTGAAGGATAAAGCAGCTGATGCTGATGCGCTCTACAACCAAGGCTTCCAGACTGAATCAGCAGCCAAGGGTTATTGGTTTAGTATCGGACATGGCGCGAAGCTGTCAGACGGAGATTACGCAACACCACTGACGAATGATCTGGTTAGACGGGAATATACAGAAACTACGAAGAAAACCCTCGATGCTTATGGCATCCAAACGTGGGCAGACCTATTGCCTGAGGTTCAGTTCGTACCCGGTTATGTATGGCAGATGCAGCCACCAGAAAGCGCACGTGTTATTGGACAGAAGCTAGACGAGGAATGGCGCAAGAGCTTACCAGACATTCTACTCTCCAAATCAGAGGCCGAATTTAACACGAAGTGGGTAGAATTTGTGAAGAGTGCTGAGGACGCAGGTCTACAGGAATACAATGAGGCATTCACAGCGGAGTGGAAGAAAAATCTAGGTAAGTAATAGAGCTGTCGTGGTAAAATTAGTTTATCGAATAGTGCTGGGAGCGTAACGGATGAAGATCAAGACGAAGCTGTTTCTAGTTAATGTAGCCTTAGTGATCACACTGTTTACCAGTATCACTTATTTATTGGTGGCACGAAGCAGTGATACGATCCTAAGGCATGTGAAACAGAATGCATCTGTTACGCTCTCACAAATATCACAAAATCTAGATCAGAAGCTAGCCAGCTACGAACGGATTGGTAATGCGATTTATCTCAATACGAGGCTTCAGAATACATTGCTGGCAACATATCCAGATCATAGAGAAGCGTATCGTGCATACTTTGAGGTCCTGCATCCTTATGTCTCGACACTGCGGACAACTCAGGATATTCGCAGCTTGATATTCTATACACCGAATCCAACATTCACTTTCTCGAATGTCTACTATCTTAGTGAGCGTCTTCGGGCAGAGAATGGATGGATCGAACCACTTGTGCAATCCTCAGCTGGTAGTATGTGGACTCGTTCGGGATTGGAGCGTATTCTCGAGAATGATCCTGTATTCAGCTTGAAGCAGAGACTTCATTACGTGGATACGAATACGGAATTATCCGTGTCGATCGAGGTCAATAAGCAGGTTCTCTACAATCTAATTAATGAGGAAAGTAAAGAAAAGCGAATTATTATAACCCTACCTGGCGGAGAGGTGCTTCTGGATAGTCAAGAAGCACATGACTCCGCTTTCCTTCATGAATATCCCTTTCATGAGCAGCTTGCGGCGGAAGGTCAATCTGGTGATTTCCAATATGAATCTGGAGACGATACCTTCATTGTGTTCCATCAATCCTTGCAATCACGCAGTATTGTCAAAGATATGAGAGTCATCATGCTCGTTTCTGTTAAAGACCTGTTCCCCGAAATTGAGAGGACCAGAAATCTGGCAGTTCTTCTGTTAGTCATTAGCTGTGTAGTTGCCGCTGTATTGATCTACCTATTCACATCTGGAATGATGCGGCGATTAACGGACCTATCAGGTCGGATGCGTGAGGTGCAGAAGGATCATAATTTCACTGTACATATTGATGTACGAGGTCGGGATGAAATTAGCCAGCTGGGTAACATCTTCAATCGAATGATGCGACATCTAGACGATTTAATACACGAGGTATATCGAGGCGAGATCAATCGCAAGGAATTGGAGCTACGCGTCACCGAGGCAGAGCTTTACGCGCTGCAGACACAGATCAATCCTCATTTTCTCTATAATGTATTAAATTCAATTCGTGGCAATTTATTAGAGCGTGGAGATGTTCGTAATGCGGAGATCATCCATCTATTAGCTAAGTCGTTCCGCATTCTACTGAAAAGTCGTGATGCTATTGTTACCTTGCGCGAGGAGCTTGAATTGGTTTCTGTCTATCTCCGCATCCAAGAATATCGATATGGTAGGCGCTTATCCTTCCATATAGACATTCCAGAATCATTAGCATTTATCCGAATACCAGCTATGTCACTCCAGCCAATCGCCGAGAATGCCATACGGCACGTTCTCGAGCATTCGGAAGAGCAGACTCAAATCCGAATATCAGCACAGACTAAGGGTGAGAACACACTGGTCATGGTTGAGGATAACGGTCCGGGAATACCCGAGAATCGGTTAATGGAAATTAGAGAATGGCTTTCAGACATGAGGTTTGAGCCGCGGGAGGCTCATTTTGGCTTGTGGAATGTGCATCAACGACTTGTGAAAATATATGGTGTACCTAGCGGCTTAATTGTTGAGAGCAACGCAGAGGGTACTCGCGTAACTCTTGTGATACCGAACAATGATGTGGAGGTTGTTGTGGATGTATGACATCTTAATCGTGGACGATGAACCAGCCGCGCGCAAGTCATTGGAATACTTGCTGGACTGGGAGAGACATGGCTTTCAGATTGCGGCGGAGGCATCGAACGGAGCTGCTGCACTTCGGTTATTGGCCGACCAGTCGTTCTCGTTGGTTATCTCTGATATCCGCATGCCGGTCATGGACGGTCTGGAATTAGCGGGTCGGATCAAAGAGATATCCGATGTGCCTATTATTATAGTGAGCGGATATGAGGACTTCGAATACGCACGAAAAGCCATTCGTCTAGGTGTAGACGATTATTTGTTAAAGCCAGTGGGTGCAGAGGAATTAGCCGATAAACTTAAAGCAATCAAGCAGGAAATTGAGGACAAGGCTCTCATGGAGCAACGTCTGTATCATGCATTACCGATTATGCGCGATCAATGGTTAAGGCACTGGGCACACGGTGTACTCGAGGACCCTGCCTTTTTTAGAAAATTGGAGCTGTCAATACCTAAGGAAAACTTCAGCAAATTCAGTTTAATGCTCATAGAGCTACAATCTCGACCAATGGAGAAGTACGAGCAACGTGACAATGATCTGAGAATACGTCGCTTTGCCGTTAGGAATGTGGTTGAGGAGGCGTGTAACAATCAAGGGCTTCTTTTTGAAGAGTCGGATTTGCGGTACGGTTTAATCTATATGGGCGACGATGATTCCATGGATCAAGAGTCCTTATTGGCTCGCGCGAAGACGATCTTAAATACAACGAAGCAGTATGCGCGTGAAGCCATCACGATATCTGTTGGTCCTGCTGTGAGTCAATTTCAGGATCTGTACCAATCATACCTGTCCGCTTTGAAGGTGTTGGATGAGAAGCCTCTAGTTGAACAAGAGCCTATTCTACTAGGGTATAGCTTGGATTTGAATCAGGAGCCACAAGGTAAATTTAATGTTGAACGGGTTAAGGAGCTGGCCCAGAAGCAATATCATCAGAATCTCAATCTTCGGCTGATCGCGGGACAAATCTATATGAATCCAACCTACTTGGGACATCTATTCAAGCTCCATGAAGGGATTTCATTCCAACAATATCTGTTAAAAATTCGTATGGAGCGAGCGAAGGAGCTCTTGCTGAATACAGACAAGAAGGTATATGAGATTGCAGCCGAGGTCGGATATCGAGAGATGGACTGGTTTTACAAGAAATTCAGAGAGTATGAGGGAAAAAGCCCCACAGAGTTTCGTGGCGAGCTGTAAAACGAGCTGTAACAAGGGAAAACCGGCTCAGACAGTGACTTTAGAGCAGAAAGGTAGCTGCAACAAGAGAAAACCGTCTTAAGCATACGCTTACGAAGGAGTTTTGTTAAACAAAACGTTTAGGGGGAATTCGATGTATTTTGGTGCATGTTATTATCCAGAGCATTGGCCGGAGGAACGCTGGGCTAGGGATGTCAAGATGATGAAGGAAGCGCACTTTAATGTTGTGCGTATGGCAGAATTCGCATGGGTCAAGATGGAGCCGGCAGATGGACAATACGATTTCACTTGGCTGGATCGAGCTATGGAGCTGTTGAAGGAGCAGGGGATTAAGGTAATCCTCGGCACACCAACTGCGGGACCACCGAAGTGGATAATGGATAAGCATCCCGACATCTACCAGCGTGATATCTATGGTCATGTACGCGGTTTCGGTACGCGCAGGCATTATTGCTTTAATAACGCTAATTTCCAACGACACACAGAAGCTATTGTTGCACAAATGGCTCAGCATTATGGGAATAATCCAGAGGTCATTGGATGGCAGATCGATAATGAGATGGGTATGATCAACACAGCACGTTGTTACTGCAGCTGCTGTCTGACCGCATTCCGCCAATGGCTTCAGCAGAAATATGAGACGATTGATGCGGTTAACGACGCATGGGGTACGATCTTCTCCAGTCAGACTTATAATAGCTGGGACGCCATCCATCTACCTACTTATTCGGTGCACCAGCATCACAGTCCAGGACTGGTCCTTGATTTTAACCGCTTCTCTTCGGACTCTGTGATCGCATACCAGAATCTGCAGGCAGATATTCTACGTATGTATGCACCAAATCAACTAGTCACAACGAATCTAATGGGTAAGTTTAACCAGATTAACTGTTATGAGCAATCTGTGGATTTGGACCTCTGCTCACTAGATGTATATCCGAATATGAAGTCGACTAGAGCAGACCGTCCAGCGTACACCGCTGAAGCGCATGATATGACCCATGGCTTTAAGGGGAAGAATTACTGGGTACTCGAGCATCAGAGCGGAACACCAGGCGCGGTCGTCATGGCGCCAACTCCTGCACCGGGTGAGCTGCGTCGATGGACCATGCAGTCTGTTGCTCATGGAGCCGACGGGATTGTGTACTTCCGCTGGCGGACATTAACTTACTCTCTTGAGGAATTCTGGCATGGTATTCTACAGCATCATGGTGAACCAGGGCGCAAGTATGCGGAGGTCAAGCAGGTTGGTAGAGAATTGGAGAAACTAGCACCTCTATTGGCGGATACTAGACCCACGGCAAAGGTGGGCTTGATCCGTAGCTTTGATAATGAGTGGGCTTTCGAATTCCAGCCTCAAGCTAAGGACTATGAATATATACGACACTTTGAGTTGTATTATCGCTACTTCTATGATCGTAATATTCCGGTAGATATTATTTCGCCTACAAGCGACATCTCAGGCTACGACGTATTAGTTGCATCAAATCTAATGATGTCTACAGATGAGACGGTAGAGAAGCTATACGAATTCGTTCGAAATGGCGGCAGACTAGTCATGGATTTCCGGGCTGGTGCCAAGATGATGGATAATTCAATGTCGTTACAGAAGCTGCCGGGGGTATATCGCGAGCTCTTAGGTATCGAGATTGAAGATTATGGGATCATGGAGGCGGAGCTTCCGAATTCGATTCGTTACTTGGATAATGGTAGAGAGGCCGAAGCAAGAGTTTGGTATGATGTTATTGAGATTAATGAAGCTGAGTCACTGGCTGAATATACTTCTAATTATTTTGCTGGAGTACCTGCAATTACTAGACGGAAGTATGGAGAAGGCGTTGCCTATTACTTAGGGACAGAGCCTGATATGGAGGGCATTGTAACAGTAATGGACAAGGTTTGTTCAGATACTAACATCCGTCCGGTGCTCCCCAACATGCCCGCAGGCGTAGAAGCGACGGCTCGGAGTGGCGTAGATGGAAGTGAACTGATCTTCGTGATCAATCATAGCGACGATGTAAAGACCATACCCTTACAGGATAATAGTTATCTCAATGTTCTAACAGATTCACGGTTAGGTGATACGGTAGAGCTTACTCCAAACGATGTAATGGTGCTGAGCAAATCTTTAATCGGGAGATAAAAGTAGGGGAGGACGTATAGGATGAAAGCCATTATGCTGATGTTCGATACCTTAAACCGGAATTGGCTGCCCCCTTATGGTTGTGATTGGGTACATGCACCGAATTTTGCTCGTCTCGCTGAGCATGCGGTTACCTTCAACCAATATTATGTGGGTAGTATGCCCTGTATGCCGGCTCGGAGGGAGTTGCATACGGGAAGATATAACTTCTTGCACCGTAGCTGGGGACCGTTGGAGCCATTCGATGATTCGATGCCAGAGATTCTGAAGGAAAGTGGTGTTTATACTCACTTGGTTACGGACCATCAACACTATTGGGAGGATGGCGGTGGTACCTACCACACCAGATACAATTCCTGTGAGCTAATTCGTGGGCAGGAGGGCGATCCATGGAAAGGGCAGATCAAGGATCCTGTTCATCCTCCCATGATCGGTAGATCGAAGGATGATCCGATGATTCGACAGGATTGGATCAATCGTTCTTATATAAAGAAGGAAGAGGATTTTCCACAAGCCATTACCTTCGACAAAGGGATGGAGTTCATTAGGGCTAATAGCAACGATGATCGTTGGTTTCTGCAGCTCGAGACATTCGATCCACATGAGCCATTCTATGCACCGGAGAAGTACCGGCAGCTGTACCCGCACGATTACGAAGGGCCATTCTTCGATTGGCCACCGTATGCACGGGTAACAGAGACGGCCGAGCAAGTCACACATCTTCGTTATGAATATGCAGCATTGCTCAGCATGTGCGACGCATACTTGGGTAAGGTGCTCGATATGATGGATGAGCTGAACTTGTGGGAGGACACCATGTTAATCGTGAATACGGACCACGGTTACTTACTAGGGGAGCATGATGAATGGGCGAAGTGTGTTCAACCGTTCTATGAAGAAGTCTCGCATGCTCCACTATTCGTCTGGGATCCACGAAGCGGTGTCCGGGGCGAGCGAAGAGATGGTCTTGTGCAGATGATTGATATGGCACCAACGTTGCTAGAATACTTCGGGGTAGAAATTCCGCCAGATATGCTAGGTAAGTCGCTTAAAGGATTAATTGCAAGTGGTGTACCTGTTAGAGACGCAGCGTTATTCGGTATTCATGGTGGACATGTGAATATTACAGATGGTCGATACGTGTACATGAGAGGACCTGATGGAACGGGTAATGGACCATTATTCAATTACACACTTATGCCTACACATATGAGAAGTCGCTTCAAGCCAGAAGAGCTTCGCGATATACAATTATCGGCTCCGTTCACGTTTACTAAGGGGGTCTCTTTACTAAGAATACCGGGCAGTGGCGCCTCCAAATGTCGCATTGAAGATACGATGTTATTCGATTTGGAGTTGGATCCGAAGCAGTACCATCCTTATCGGAATGAAGAAGTGGAGAAACGATTATGTGATCGTATGATCGAATTGATGGAACAAACGGATGCACCGCGGGAACAATATGAACGGCTTGGATTGCGATGAGAAACTTGAACCCTCAATGAACAAAAGCCCCTGTCTCGTTGTGACAGGGGTTTTCGAGGTGGACTGGGGACGATTAAATTATAAAATGGGCATATTTATGGACTTTATCTATCATTAAAATTTCCTTTTGATCTATATCCCGTTCCCTCAGACCAAAGCTACTATTTGCTAGCTTCAGATTGCGTTATAGATTGTTCTATTTTTTCTACGAGTTATGCCAAGTGACCCATAGAATAGAGTAGCGAGTCATACCAAGTGATCCATTGGCCACTAGTCTAACCAAGGCAGTCGGTCTGCGAGTATGATAAAAGCTGAGGCATCGGGATAAAGGGGAAAGGAACAGCGGGATCAGTAAGGTGAAGCTGATACCTCCGTTTTACCCTTACACATCAGCCGTATCGAACAAGGTAACTCCCTGATCTAATGCCATGTGAATTGCTGAAATTGCGTCAGCCTCGGTAGGGCGACCGATAAGAGATAGAGAGCTACAGCCCAATCCTATTGCTCCAACAGAGACACCCGTTTGTCGCAATTTTCGTTGTAGCATTGACATATGTATGACCTCCAAATTTAGTTTGATGATGGTGCTTTCCTACAGTTTATATAAGATTTCAATAAAGGGCATCACGATAATTGGTCAATTCCTCACAGAATACGTTGCGGGGTTCAGTTTTTACTCCCATGGTATTTAGGACCTTTTCTACGTACGATTGAAATAATTCCAGGGACATAAACTTTTCCGATTGAGAACATAAATCGGACACATCTCTGCTCTATAGTATGGTTATGCAGTTAACCACTGTAATGCTAAGAACAGTGAGAGGTGAATGCCAATAATGAATTGAAGGACTAATTGAATAGCATCATGCTTCATGTATTGAAAATTGAGATCTGGAGGGAAAGTAAATGACAAACAATCAGAATATGGACAATAGTAAGGCTAAGAAGAAAATTACTCGAAAAATAGCCCCAATGGTAATCTCCACTACAATGTTGGTTTCAGCATTCTTCTCCGCCAGCTTACCGGCAATGGCAGACGAAGTGAACAACGAGAAGCAAGCTGTAATGTTTGAAGCTTCGGAGACTGAATACAAAAATCATGGTCACGAGGTTTCGTATACAGCTAAAAGTTATCCGAGTGTGACTCGAAAAGGAGCAATAGTAAAAGCTGTTGCTATTAAACACATTGAAGACACCGATGGCGAAGCGCCAGTGGAAGATGGAACTGATGGTGAAGCGCCAGTGGAAGATGACACCGATGGCGAAGCGCCAGTGGAAGATGGAACTGATGGTGAAGCGCCAGTGGAAGATGGCACCGATGGTGAAGCGCCAGTAGAAGATGGCACCGATGGTGAAGCGCCGGTAGAAGATGGAACTGAAGGTGAAGCACCGGTAGAAGATGGAACTGAAGGTGAAGCACCGGTAGAAGATGGAACTGATGGCGAAGCGCCAGTGGAAGATGGAACTGATGGCGAAGCACCGGTAGAAGATGGAACTGATGGCGAAGCACCGGTAGAAGATGGAACTGATGGCGAAGCGCCAGTAGAAGATGGAACTGAAGTTGAAGCACCGGTAGAAGATGGAACTGATGGCGAAGCGCCGGTAGAAGATGGGACTGACGGTGAAGCATCAGTCGAAGATGGAACTGAAGGTGAAGCACCGGTAGAAGATGGAACTGAAGTTGAAGCACCGGTAGAAGATGGAACTGAAGTTGAAGCACCGGTAGAAGATGGAACTGAAGGTGAAGCACCGGTAGAAGATGGAACTGAAGGTGAAGCACCGGTAGAAGATGGAACTGAAGGTGAAGCACCGGTAGAAGATGGAACTGAAGGTGAAGCGCCGGTAGAAGATGGAACTGATGGCGAAGCACCAGTCGAAGATGGAACTGAAGGTGAAGCACCGGTAGAAGATGGAACTGAAGGCGAAGCACCAATTGATGAATATATCGATACTAATAGTTGGGTATTCAATACTTATAATTCACTTATAGAAGATTATAAAGGTTTGGTTGGTTATTATAAATTATATATAAGCAACCTATTCAATTCAGATATAGAAGCACCAGCAGAAGAAGGCACCGATGTTGAAGCACCAGCAGCAGATGGAACTGATGCTGAAGCACCAGCAGAAGAAGGCACCGATGTTGAAGCACCAGCAGCAGATGGAACTGATGCTGAAGCACCAGTAGAAGAAGGCACTGATGCTGAAGCACCAGCAGAAGAAGGCACTGATGTTGAAGCACCAGCAGCAGATGGAACAGATGCTGAAGCACCAGTAGAAGAAGGCACTGATGTTGAAGCACCAGTGGAAGAGGCACCGGTAGAAGAAGGCAGCGATGCTGAAGCACCAGCAGAAGAAGGCACTGATGTTGAAGCACCAGTGGAAGAGGCACCGGTAGAAGAAGGCACCGATGCTGAAGCGCCAGTGGAAGAAGCACCGGTAGAAGAAGGCACCGATGCTGAAGCACCAGTGGAAGAAGCACCAGTAGAAGAAGGCACCGATGCTGAAGCACCTGCTAATGAAACGGTAACTATTTCTTTAATGGACAAGCTGTTCACATATTATGTTGATACAGTTAATGACTTTAAAGGTTTTCTAACATTCCTACGCTAGTATACGAAAGTATACTATAAGGAGATAGATTTCAGGAATCCTCCTCAAAAGGGGATTCTTGAAATCTATTTGTGTGTTTGATGAACAAATTACTATCGTACCCTCTTAGAAATGAAAATGACCACGAACAATATAATGATGAACATATGCACACATCCTTGGAACGAGGAGGCCAATATATGAAGTCATTAAAGGTACTAGTTGTAGATGATGACCCCAATGTACGTGAAATTATTCGAATATATTTTGAGCAGAATCAAATTGAAATGATTGAAGCACAGAATGGTATTGAAGCTATTGAACTTACAAAGACGATGTCTCCAGATATGATTGTTATGGATGTCATGATGCCTAGGATGGACGGTCTTGAAGCTTGTAGACAGATTCACAAGAAGTTCGATATTCCTCTTATTATGCTAACAGCGAAGGGGGAAGAGTTCGATCGCGTGCTTGGTTTGGAGCTTGGCGCAGACGATTATATGACCAAGCCGTTTAGTCCTAGGGAGCTTGTTGCTCGTATCAAAGCGATATTCCGTCGTACTCATCAGAAACAACAGACTCTAGCAGAAGAAGACAATAGTGCATATGAATTTGATGGACTGAGCATTCATCTGGGACGGCGGGAAGTGATCGTCCATGGAGAGAAAGTTAGATTTCGGCCTAAGGAATTTGAACTTCTTGTACATATGGCTAAGTCGCCTGGGAATGTGTATACAAGAGAGCAATTATTAGAGCAAGTATGGGGCTATGAATATATGGGCGATGCCAGAACGGTAGACGTCCATGTGAAGAAAGTGCGCCAGAAGCTTTGTGACATTGGGTACCAATGCATTCAAACCATATGGGGTGTTGGATATAAGTTTGAGGTGGAACCATGATGCTATGGCTGAGAAAGAGCTTATTTCTACGCCTTCTTTTCAGTTATATTCTTACCGTAGTAATTGGTTTAAGTATAATTGGTATTGTTATAGCCTTCTTTGCAAAAGGATACATTCAGGACAAACAGCAGACCGAATTGCTACGTAAAGCGGAGAATGTTAACCTATCCATCCAAGATGTTAAGGAAATCGATGAAAACACCAAAAACTTTTTGGTTTTTTTAGATAAGTCTTTTGACACTAGGATTTGGATCTTTGATAGGAAGGGTAAGATTATCGCTACTTCTACTAAGGACGAGGTGTTGATTGGGAAATCAGTTTCAGAATCTGCGGTGAAGAAAGTTTTGAAGGGGGAGAATGCGGTCCACGGGTTACAGCTAGAGGGTTTAACTGAACCGATGCACTCTGTTGCTGTTGCGTGGGGGAAGGAGTCCGATGTATACGGTGGGATTGTTCTACATGCTCCAGTGATCGGAATGAACAATACATTCGGTCAGATTCGCGAAACGATCATATGGGCAACTCTCTTTGGTATTCTTTTTTCCACAGGAATGGGATCTTATCTATCTTGGTCTATATCGCGCCCTCTTCGAAAAATGGATCAGGTAACCTTGCAAATTGGTATGGGTAACTATAGTGAGAGAATTAGAGTAGATGATGTTGATGAAATTGGTGATCTAGCGAACACAATCAATAAAATGGCAGAAAAATTGGAGATCATGGATCATGAACGCAAAGAGTCAGACCAGATTCGAAGTGATTTTCTTGCTAATGTTTCACATGAACTAAGGACGCCGTTGACGACGATGCAGGGTTTTCTGGAGGCTCTGCAAGATCGTCTTATCCCAGAAGAAGGCAGACAAAAGTACTATGAGATTATGTATCAGGAAACTATTCAGATGAATCGGCTCGTGGAAGATATTATGAATCTAATCCGACTGGAGAATAAAGAAATTACCCTCTCTAAACAATCAGTGGACATAGAAACTTTACTTGAAAAGGTAGCCTATACATATCAGAATGAAGCTCTGGAGAAAGGAACGGAAATTGTAGTTAAAGTAGATAATGAAGCGTCGCTTCAGGTTTATGCCGATCGAGACCGTTTGGAGCAAATTATAGTAAATCTAGTAAAGAATGCGATGAAGTTTACAGACCAAGGAATCGTAAGACTGCATGCAAGACGGGAGGGTGTTTATGTTCTGCTGCAGGTTTCAGATAATGGCATTGGCATATCAGAAGCGGATCAAGAAATGATTTGGGAGCGTTTTTTTAAAGTGGATCGAGGGCGTTCGAGGAAAATAAATGGTACGGGGCTCGGCCTAGCCATCGTGAAGGAGCTGGTCGAGATGCATCAGGGGGAAATTAATGTTGTTAGTGCTATAGGCAAAGGATCTACTTTTACTATACGTATTCCTGCTATGGATTGATGCTAATCCAAGAAATCCAAGAATATATAAGGCTTCAGGAAACGACAACCTTCTCAGGTAGGCTGTTGAGTTTATTGTTATTAGCTTCATTGTTTGTGACCAATGTGGCAGCAGCGAATGTCGAGTCTGAGGGGCTGAACGTTAATCATACTGTAGAGTTTCTATCACCTCTTGAATCGGATGTTCCACCAATAAGTGTGAATGATTCTACTCTATTAAATGCTCTAGTCGATCATGTTGTGAACACAGATGGAAATGTGATAGTTTCAGAGTTTACAGTGGAAGGAACCTCCAAGTCCAATAATTTAAAGCTTTCAGATGACCAGTACATACTTCATTGGGACACCAAGGGAACCGTTGAGGATCACAATTATCGTATTATTGTCTACATTAAGGGATCAGTAGGTTATGCTCTTAGTGACATTGAGGATGCGTTCGAAAGTATTGGAGAAGACATTGGTGACTTCTTCGAGGATGTTGGCGATTGGTTTGGTCTATAAATAGTAAGGGGATATAAAAAACACTTTCTTCCACAATCGTGTGAGAAGAGAGTGTTTTTCTTTTGGAATCAATTAACTTATATATCCAGCGTTTTCCCATCATTAATTTCCTTGATCAGCGCCAATGGCACTTTCGGTTGTCTATCATAGGTTAGCAGGCCATTGATTTCTTGCTCGACGTCGGTCAGCTGTGTGTAGCAGAATCCCTGAACGATTGGTGATCGGAGTAGGGGCTGGGTGACAGCCATGTATCGTTCCAAGAAGTCTTCGTCGTTCTGTGCGGCTGAATACCCCCAGCCCTCCCAGTCGCTCTTCTTATAAGATATTCCACCATATTCCGAAACATGGATCGGTGCCCCTTCATAAGGGAAGCCAGGCACGTGAATCCAACGATTAGCTGGTTTAGCTCCTATTGCACTCTCCGCGGTAGAATAACGCTCCTCTAATACCTCTCTGCGATATTCATAGTCATGGATCGTGCAGATATCCGACTTTACATGCTCCCAACCGTCATTGGAAATCACCGGTCGTGTTGTATCAAGCGACTTAGTGAGATGATACATCGTTAGCGCATGCTGCTGCTGAGAAGCATCATTAAGAATGTTGGGTACTCCCCAGCTCTCATTAATAGGTACCCAGGCAACGATGCAGGGGTGATTGTAATCTCGATCAATCGCTTCCTGCCATTCTTGCGTGATACGGCGGACATACTCATTCGAATAGTCATAGGCGTTAGCCATCTCGCCCCAAACCAACAGCCCCAATTTGTCGCACCAGTAGTGGTAACGTGGATCCTCAATCTTCTGGTGCTTGCGTGCACCATTAAAGCCCATCTCTTTGGTCAGCTCCACGTCCTGCTTAATCGCTTCATCCGAAGGAGGTGTGAGGTTGCCGTCAGGGAAGTATCCCTGATCAAGAACCATTTTCATATAATAAGGCCGATTATTCAGACATAACTTACCATCAATAATAGAGATCTTCCGCATGCCAAAATAACTAGTTACCCTATCCATTTCCAGGTTATTATCATAAAGAGTAAACTCGACATCATAGAGATTCGGCTTCTCTGGAGACCATACCCTGCCCAAGCCATGCTGGGCAAAGTCGTGTAGGTTAATAGTGAGATACTCCTCAGCTTGTCTAACCGTCATACTGTTCTCTGCTACCATTTCCCCACCAAAGCTAATCTTCGTTTGCAATCGCAGGTTAGCGGACTTCTGGAAATTATGGATGAATAGTTGCATCCCGATTTCATTCCTGTCGATATCCGGAGTGAATTTCACCTTGTTAAGATAGGTATCAGATACAGCCTCCAACCATACGGTCTGCCAGATGCCGGTAGTACGCGTGTAGAAGATGCTTTCCGATTGCTCCTTCCAATATTGCTTACCCCTCGGTAATGTTAGATCCTTACTGAAATCCTGTGCTCTCACGACAATTACGGCTTGATCACCATCCACCTGTTCCGTAATATCAGCAGAGAATGGGGTATGTCCACCTTCGTGATATTTCACCATCTGGCCATTGACCCATATCGTTGCAGCATAATCAACGGCCCCGAAGTGTAATAATAAGCGTTTTCCGGCAAAATGTTTAGGTACCCCTACTTGTTTGCGGTACCAGACTACATCATGGAAGTTATGTTCGCCAATCCCGCTTAATGTGCTCTGGTATGCGAAGGGAACTTGAATAGTTTGGCTGAAAGTATGCTCCTTGTACCATTGATCCTGCTCACCCGTTGAACGATCATCAAACTCGAATTCCCACTGTCCATTCAGGTTCATCCATGCGGCTCTTTCAAATTGCGGACGGGGATAATCATTTCTAGGCTGATTCAAAGCTATCACTCCTCGATAAATTGTATAAACATAATATACATTATAGTTTTACAATATGCAATAAACATTGTAAGATGACAATATTGATACTTACTATGTGAAAAGGTACAAATTCCGATCATTTAAGAAAGGGGCCTGGAAGATGTCGTCATTACCCGATTCGGTCAAGCGTGTTCCCGCTACTCAAATTCAGGAGGTGGCCAAAGCGTTATCGGGAGACCTGAGACTTCGGATCCTTGAGGTGCTCGGTGATCGTACGATGAGTATGACCCAGCTCATGGTAGAGCTTGGAGTCGCTCAGCCGACCATCTCTATTAATATACAAATTCTCGAGCAAGCCGATCTTGTGGTCATAAACGTTGGTAGCAATCGAGAGAAATTATGCTCGCGTAGCCACCATGCACTGCTGCTAGAGCTACCGAACATGTTAGGAGATGCACTTCCTGATATGGAGGAGATCCAAATGCCAGTCGGCATGTATACCGATTGCTCCATTGATCTACCCTGCGGACTCGCGGGGAAGGATGGTATAATCGGTTGTCCAGATGACCCCCGCACATTCTACTTGCCTGAGAGATCAGAGGCACAGTTATTGTGGTTCAGTGGAGCAGGATATGTGGAATACCGATTTCCGAATCCAGTACCACCAGGAATAGAGTTATCCGAGCTGCGACTGTCTGCAGAGCTATGCTCCGAAGCGCTTGGGTTTAATAACGAATGGCCTTCGGATATTACATTGAACATTAACGGAATACGAATAGGAACGATGACTACTCCGGGGGATTACGGTTCGCATAGAGGAAGACTTACTCCCAATTGGTGGGTTTATGGTACACAGTATGGAGATTTATATGAATGGAGCTTTGATGCGGAAGGCTGCAGATTAAACGGTGAGCTTCATGGGAGGACGGCCTTAGCCGATCTGAAATTAGACTTTCACAAACCAATCACCGTTCGATTTGAGGTGGAGCAGGATGCTGCGAATCGGAATGGTCTTAATATCTTTGGCTCCTCCTTCGGTAACTTAGCGCAGGATATTAAATTGACCTTTACGAAGCTGCATAAGGCGGATTGAAGCGGAACTCCGCTGTTACCTCTTATGGTGTGTTTCAGCTCCTTTTGACCTTTATCCCAATCCCTCAGTTTTATCACACTCGCAGATCGCCTTGGATAGACTAGTGGCCAATTGGATCACTTGGCATGACTTTCTACTCTATTCCATGGCACTTGGTATGACTTTCTACTGTATTCCATCGGTCACTTAGTATGGCTTGCTACTCTATTCTATGGATCACTTGGAATGGCTTGCTACTCTATTCCATGGATCACTTGGTATGACTTGCTACTCTATTCTATGGATCACTTGGAATGGCTTGCTGCTCTATTCCATGGATCACTTGGTATGACTTGCTGCTCTATTCTATGGGTCACTTGGTATGATTCGGCGCTCTATGGATTCAACTTGCTTGTGCCAGCTCGACATACGTTGTAGATGGCGTTGTGGCGCATAGCCTGAGCATCGACTCGAACAGTGGAGCATTGCGTAGTTTTGTGTTAATTCTCCAGCAGTACTCGTTCCAATAATGCTGCAGATGAGCTTGACCCAGACCGTGGTAGGCCTTCTGCACCCATTCTCTCGCCTTCTGAAAGATGGGATAGCCCTTCATGGCGTTGCGCTTCGCACTTGTTCCGATAGTGCGGATCACTGCAGCTTCAGATACGATATGCTTATCTGAGAAGGAGTCTATTCCCGTTGAGAGCACGCGGACGTTGTTGTAATGGGATTTGGGCACCATCTGAATTTTCACATAGGTAACCTGATCGAAGCTATCTGTAGCTGTGCCTATTAGCACGGGGAACTGAT
>Ga0101941_1000261_pt1 | contig 48783 bp, 42 predicted proteins | sample DewCreD2012metaG_3_FD_75242 | JGI IMG/M metagenome (GOLD analysis project Ga0101941, IMG submission 75242) | Hot spring sediment bacterial and archeal communities from British Columbia, Canada, to study Microbial Dark Matter (Phase II) - Dewar... ... | reverse complement strand
CTGGCCCCCGAGTCGGTGTTGTAGGCGCCGCCGTGGATGTAAAACATCACCGGCCGCTTCTTGCCGTCGGCCAGGCCTTTCTTGGTCAGCGGAGCGGGGGTCCAGACATTGAGGAACAGGCAGTCCTCGCTCAGCGTCTCGCCGTCCTCGCCTTTGCCGCTCTGGGGCGATGCCGCGCCGAAGACCAGGGCGTCGACGACGCCGGTCCAGGGCTTGGGCGGCTGGGGCGGCATGAAGCGCAGCGGGCCGGTGTCGGCCCCATAGCGCAGGCCCTTGAACACCTGGACGCCGTCGCCGCTGGCGCCGCGCACCTTGCCGGCGGTGGTGGTCACCACGGGGCCGGGCCGGGCGGCCAGGGCCGGGGTCGAGGCCAGGGCGAGCGCCGCGCCCGCGCCGGCGATCAGGCCGCGACGATCGACATTGGGATGGTCCATGGGCGTCCTCCTGGCGCGGTTGGCTTCGCGCTCGGCGGAATCGCTACCACGGTTCCTGACACCGGTGACATCCACTTTTTTGCCGGCTTGGGTCGAGGTGGGGACACACACTCACGGCAAGGCGGAGCCAGCTCTTGCAGGGCCGTGGAGTGAGTGTGTGTCCCCAAATCCTGGCGCGGCTTCTTTAAATTGCCGCCACCGCCCTCGCATGCTCCCGCACCACGGCCAGCGTCGAGGCGTCCGCGTCGAACACCCCGAACAGGCCCTGCTCCTCCTGCGGCGGATCGCCGACATACAAGCGGTCGCCCATCTTGAACCAGGCGTCGGGGTGCTGGGCGCGGCCTTCGCCGTTCCAGGCCCAGAAGTTGGTGCCGGCCAGCGGACCGCCGGCCTTCATGTCGGCTTCGACCATGCCGAACATCATCCTGTAGAACCGGTCGCGGTGGGTGGTCGGGCTTCCCGGCGCGAAGGCGCGGTCCTCGCGGATCAGGCCGAACTCCTCGATCACCAGCGGCTTGCCCAGGGTTTTGGCGATGGCGACGTGGGCGGCGACATAGTCGCGGCACTTGGCCTCGCCGGCCGCGTAGGTGGCCGGCTGGTTCTTGAAATCGATCCAGCCCCAGTTGTTGGGCCAGACATGCAGGGTCAGGTAGTCGATGCTGGCCGGCTTGTGGGCCTCGACCACGCAGGCCTCGCGCTGCAGGCAGCCCATGGCGCCCTCGCTGCCGGTGCTGACCAGATGATGCGGATCCAGCGTCTTGATCAGGGCCGAGGTCTCGGCGACCCAGCGGTAATAGGTGGGCAGGTTGGGCACGCCGAACGCCTCGCTGCCGCCCGGACGCGGCTCGTTGGCCAGTTGCCAGGCCATGATCGTCGGGTCGTCGCGATAGGGCTTGCCGGTGACGCTGCTGACCCGGCCTACCAGAGCGCGGATGTAGTGTTGGAACAGGCCTTGCGCCTTGGCGTCGCCGTAGAAGCGGGCGGAGTAGTCGGCGAACGCGGGCCAAGGGTGGGCCGGGTCGCCCTGCTGGAACCACGCGCCATTGCCGGTCCAGCGCAGATAGGCCGGCATGCCGCCCGACCAGTCCCAGAAGTTGTTGACGTAGATCACCGCCTTCATGTCGCGCTCGGCCATCTGCGCCAGCACCACGTCCAGGCCCTTGAGCAGGTCCTGGTCGTAGTCCTCGCCGGGACCGCGGAACGTCGGCGAGATGGCGACCTTGGCGGGCGAGGTCTCGCCCGCGCCCAGGATGCGCAGATTGGTGACGCCCAGGGCCTTCAGCCGGTCCAGCTCGCGCTCCAGCCGCGCGGTGTCGCCCGAGACGCCCGGCGAGCCCAGCCAGGCCCCGTACCAGAGGTTGGCCCCGACAAAGCGATAGGGCTCGCCGGCCAGGCTGAGGCGGCCGTTCTGGACGGTGACGAAGGCGGTGGGCGCGGCGGCGTGGGCCTGGCTCGCGGCCATGGCGGCGGCGCCCGCGACCAGCAGATGGCGTCTCGACAGCATGTTTGCCTCCCAAGTTTTGCGTCAGCCTAGCGGCAGGCGGCGGCCTCGGGGAAGGGATTAAATAAAATTGTTTTCAGAAAGGCGATCCCAGGCCGGGGTCAGTCCGTCAGAGAGCGCCGCCGTTCGCGATCTAGCGCGAGTGGCTTAGAATAGTAATGACAATCATTCGCAATAAGGCTACCGAGCCCGCTCGATTGTAACCATGGGGTGGGTAGGTCATGACTCTTCGTAACGCGCTGTTGGCCGGTGCTCTTGGCGTGATGGGGTCGAGCTGGTGCGCCTGGACGCCCGCCATGGCGCGGTCGGCGCCCGACGCGGCGCCATCGACCGAAGCCGAGGCCGAGAAGCCGGCGGCCGTCAGCGCGGTGACGGTCACGGGAACCAAGGCGACCCTGGAAGAGCCGGCCGAGAACGGCGCCTTGGGCCGCAAGACTCTGCTCGATACGCCCTACTCGATCACGGTGGTGAACAGCGACGACATCGAAAAGCGCCAGGCGACGTCCATCGCCCAGATCTTCGCGCAGGACCCGGCGGTCTTCTCCTTCGCCCCCGCCGCCACCACCAACTGGTGGGGGACGCAGATCCGCGGCCTGGGCGTGCGCAACTACTACATCGACGACGTGCCGCTGCTGCTCTACTGGGGCGGCGACTTTCCGCTGGAATCGATCCAGAGCGTCCAGGCGCTGAAAGGCCTGTCGGGCTTCATGTACGGGTTCGGCGCCCCGGGCGGCGTGATCGCCTACCGGACCAAGCGCCCGACCGCCGAACCTCTGCTGACCACTGAGCTCGGCTATCGCAACGACAGCGTCCTGTTCGCCCACCTCGACGCCAGCGGTCCTCTCGGCCAGGAGGGCGGACTGGGCTATCGGGTCAATCTGGCCGGCGAAAACGGCAGGGCCTACAACGGCGCCGACGTCAATCGGCTGACCGGCTCGCTGGCGCTGGACTACCAGATCACCCCCGATCTCAAATGGTACGCGACGCTGACGGCCGAGCGCAGCAACCTGCGGGAAGAGCCGCTCCAGCTCTACTGGAGCGCCTATAGCGGCGGCGTGCTGCCCCGCCCGACCTACGACTACAAGAATTTCCGGATCGCGGACTCGTTCTACAAGTCCGATACCCAGGCGTTCGCCACGGGGCTGGAGTGGAAGATATCGGACGCCTGGTCCGCTGACTTCACCTACGGCTTCACCCGCAAGAAGCACCGGTCGAACAAGATGTTCGCCTACATGCTCAACCAGGCGGGCGACTACGAGGGCTATGTCTACACCTTCGCCGAACTGGACGAGAACAACTTCGCCCAGGCGATGCTGAAGGGCGATGTCGAGACCGGACCCATCCGGCACGAGATCGTCGCGGGCGCGTCGTACATGACCTACACCTCCGACTTTGGAGCCGGTTCCAACTGGTCCAACGCCTTCAACGGCAATATCCACGAGCGCCAGCCGTTCCGGGCCAACACCGACATCGACTTCGGCACGCAGGGTTGGCCCTTCGACGAGCGCCAGACGGCGGTCTTCGTCAGCGACACCCTGCATCTGGGCCCGCACTGGCAGGCGGTGCTGGGCGTGCGCCGCACCCAGTACGTCCAGCCCGACGTCGATGGGGATCCCGGCGCGGACTCCCGCTACGAGACCACGGCCACCAGTCCGACCGTGGCCTTGATCTACAAGCCCGCCGACTACGTCTCGATCTATGGCAGCTATGTCGAGTCCATGGAGGGCGGCTCGCGGGTCGGCGGCGAATACGCCAACGCCGGCGAAGTGCTGCAGGCCACGGTCAGCAAGCAGCAGGAAGCGGGGGTGAAATACGAACACGGTCCCCTGGGCCTGACGGCCGCGGCGTTCCGGGTGGAGCGCGCCAACCAGATCGACAGCCTGGTCGGGGGCCTGCGGTACCTGACCCAGGACGGCCTGACCCTCTACAAGGGCGTCGAGGTCAGCGGCGACTACCAGTTCAACGAGGACCTGCGGCTGGGCCTGGGGGCCATCCACCTGGACCCCACGATCACCGACGTCTCGCCGGACAATGAAAGCCTTCGCGGCAATATCCCGGCCGAGGCCGCGCGCTGGCAGGTCACGGCCAACGCCGAGTACGCGGTCCCGGCCGTGGAAGGGCTGAGCCTGCACGGCGACGCCCGCTACTACGGCAAGGCGCCGACCGACGACGCCAACGGCCTCTTCATTCCCAGCCGCACGCTGGTGAACCTCGGCTTCCGGTACGAGACACGGATCGGCGGCCAGCGGGTGGCCTTCACCGGCAACGTCAACAACGTCTTCAACAAGACGTATTGGGGACTCAGCGGCATCGGCGAAGGCGTCAACGGCGCCCTGGCCGCCAAGGTCTATTGGTGACTGTGGAATAGGCGTGGGCCTAGCGGGGGCGGATGCGGCCCCGCCAGGTTCGGCTGTGCTGCTCTCGGGGCGGTGGCGCCTGACGCGGCGTCTTGATCCGGTTGCCTGGACCTCAGCGGCGTTCTTCCAATCCGTGCCAAATTCGCGTCACCGTCACCTGATCATCGCGAATCCTGTAGCGGATGACGTAGGCGCTCTGACCGAACGGAACATTGATCTCACGCGTCGTAATACCGACGCGACGGCCTCGCAGTGGATGGTCCGCCAGATTTGCGATGGCATGCTCGAGCAATTCGCCAAGGCGGGCGGCGGCTCGAGGGCTTAGAGCAGTGAGCGATCTGTCCAGACGATCTGCGTCCGTGGCGGCGCGAGGCGAGACGCGGACCGTGTAACTCAACCGTTGTGTCCGCCGAACTTCCTCAAGCGGTTGCGGAACTCAAGCCAGGAAACTGCCTCGCCCGTCTGTTCGACCTCGTCGGCGATCACCTCATCGATAGCAGGGTCCGGATCCACGAACCCCGCCGGGACTTCGGACAGCGCTTGATCGATCGCGGCCAAGGCGTAGTCCGATGGCGACACGCCGCGCACGTCGGCCGCGGCCTTCAGCCGGGCCGCCTGCTCGGAATCCAAGTGAATGTCGAAGCCGTCGGCCATGGCGAAAGGGTCTCGCCAGCGGCCGACGGCGTCAAGTCACAGATTCAGCAGCGTCGGATCCCCGCCCTGGGCGGTGATGTTGATGCTCAGCGCGCGCTCGACCGCGTAGCGCAGCAGGGCGTGGGGGCCGCCGGCCTTGGGGCCGGTGCCCGACAGGCCCTCGCCGCCGAACGGCTGGACGCCCACGACGGCGCCGGTCATCGAGCGGTTGACGTAGCAGTTGCCGGCCGGGACCAGGCGCTGGACGTCGGCCGCGAAGCTCTCGATCCGGGAGTGGACGCCCAGGGTCAGGCCGTAGCGGCGGGCCGCCAGGGTGCCGGCGACCCGCTCCAGGTCCTCGGGCCGGTAGCGCACCACGTGCAGCACCGGGCCGAACACCTCTCGCTCCAGGAAGTCGGCGGCGGGAATCTCGGCCAGGACCGGCGCGAAGAACGTGCCGGTCTGGGGCGCGGGCAGGGTGTGCAGGACCTTGGCCTCGTGGTTCAGGCGGACCAGGTGCTTGTCCAGCGCCGCCTTGGCCTCGGGGTCGATCACCGGGCCGACGTCGGTGACGGCCAGGGCCGGATCGCCGATGACCAGGGCGTCCATCGCGCCCTTCAGGCCATCGATGATGTGGTCGGCGGTGTCTTCCGGCAGGAACAGCAAGCGCAGGGCCGAGCAGCGCTGGCCGGCCGAACCGAAGGCGGACAGGATCACGTCGTCGATCACCTGCTCGCGCTGGGCGGTGGTGTCGACGAACATGCCGTTCAGCCCGCCGGTCTCGGCGATGAACGGCACGATCGGGCCCTGGCGCTGGGCGAGTGTCTGGTTGATCCGCCAGGCGGTGTCGGTGCCGCCGGTGAAGGCGACGCCGTCCAGGCCCTCGTGGGCGGTCAGGGCCGCGCCGACCGTCTCGCCGCGACCCGGCAGCAGCGCCAGCAGGCGGTGGTCCAGGCCCGCGGCGTGGTACAGCTTCACGGCCTCATAGGCGATCAGCGGGGTCTGCTCGGCCGGCTTGGCCAGCACGGCGTTGCCGGCCGCCAGGGCGGCGGCGATCTGGCCGGTGAAGATGGCCAGCGGGAAGTTCCACGGGCTGATGCAGACGAACACGCCGCGCCCGGCCAGGCGCAGGGTGTTGGTCTCGCCGACCGGGCCGGTCAGCACCTCGCCGGCCAAGCCGAACTGCTCTTCGGCCAGCTTGGCGTAGTAGCGGCAGAAATCGACGGCCTCGCGAACCTCGGCGATGGCGTCGGGACCGGTCTTGCCGGCCTCGCGCGAGAGGATGGCGCACAGGCGCTCGAGATTGGCCTCCAGGGCGTCGCCCATGGCGCGCAGCACCTCGGCGCGCGCCGGGCCGCCGGCCTGGTCCCAGGCCGGTTGGGCGGCGCGGGCCAGCTTGAAGGCCTGGTCGATCTGCGGCAGCTGGGCCTCGGACACCACGCCCACAACGCGCTCGTGGTCGGTGGGGCTCTGCACGGGCATCGGCGGGGCGCCGGCGGTCAGCTTGCCGCCGATCAGCGGGCCGGACGACAGGGTCAGCTTGTCCAGCTCGGCCACGTGGGCGGTCAGGCGGTCGCGGTCGGCCTTGACCGACAGGTCCAGGCCCTTGCTGTTCTTGCGGCGCGGACCGTAGACGTTGATCGGCGTCGGGATCTTGGCGTGGCGGTCGGGATGGGCCTCGACGGCGTCGATGGGATCGACCACCACCTTTTCCACCGGCACCCGCTCGTCCAGCAGGGCGTGGACGAAGCTGGTGTTGGCGCCGTTCTCGAGCAGGCGGCGGACCAGGTAGGGCAGCAGGTCCTCATGGCCGCCCACCGGGGCGTAGGCCCGCAGGATGACGCCGTCATACAGGTCGTCGGCGGCCGTGTAGAGCGCCTCGCCCATGCCGTGCAGGCGCTGGTGCTCGATCTTCACGCCGGCGTTCTTCGACATCCGGACCACGGCGGCCAGGGTGTGGGCGTTGTGGGTGGCGAACTGGGCGTAGAGGTGCGGGGCGGCCTCGATCAGGGCCTTGGCGCAGACCAGGTACGACAGGTCGGTGGCCGGCTTGGTGGTGTAGACCGGATAGTCCGGACGGCCGGCGACCTGGGCGCGCTTGATCTCGCTGTCCCAGTAGGCGCCCTTGACTAGGCGGACCATCAGGCGGCGGCCGGTTTCCTTGGACAGGGCGGTCAGGCGGGCGATCACCTCGGGGCAGCGCTTCTGGTAGGCCTGCACCGCCAGGCCCAGGCCCGTCCAGTCGCCCAGCTCGGGTTCGCGGCACAGGCGGTCCAGCAGCTTCAGAGACAGCGCAAGTCTGTCCGCTTCTTCGGCGTCGATGGTGAAGTTCAGGTCGTGCCTCGCAGCGATCCTGGCCAGGCGCAGCACGCGCGGATAGAGCTCGTCCCAGACGCGGGCCTCTTGGGTCGCCTCATAGCGCGGCGTCAGGGCCGACAGCTTGACCGACACGCCGTGGCCAGCCTCGGGCCCGGCCTTGTTGGACAGCTTGCCCACGGTCTCGATGGCGTCGGCGTAGGACTTCTCGTAGCGGGCGGCGTCGGCGGCGGTGCGGGCGCCTTCGCCCAGCATGTCGAAGCTGCAGATGTCGCCATCGTTGGCGGCGCGCTTGATGGCCGCCTCGATGGTGCGGCCCAGCACGAACTGCTCGCCCATGATGCGGATGGCCTGGCCGACGGCGGCGCGGATCACGGGCTCGCCCAGGCGGCCGGCGATCTTTTTGATGAAGGCCGGCAGGTCCTTCTGCGCCTGGTCGTCGGGCTCTACGATCTTGCCGGTCAGCATCAGGCCCCAGGTCGAGGCGTTGACGAACAGGCTGTCGCTGCCGCCCAGGTGAGACGCCCAGTCGGCCGAGCCGATCTTCTCGGCGATCAGCTTGTCGCGGGTGTCGTCGTCGGGGGTGCGGAGCAGGGCCTCGGCCAGGCACATGAGCGCCAGGCCCTCGCGGGTGCCGAGCGAGAACTCCTGCAGGAAGCTTTCGACCACGCCCTGCTTGCGGACGCTGCGGCGGGCGCCGCGCACCAGGGCCTCGGCCTCGGCCCGGACCGCGGCGCGGTCTTCGCGGCTCAGGGCCTGGGCGGCCAGCAGGTCGGCGATCACCGCCGCCTCGTCGCGATACTTGCCGTCGTCCAGGGAGTCCCAATCGGTCATGGTCGCCTCGTTGGTAGGATATCGTCGCTATATCGCCGGCTTGTTCGAAGGTGCTTCGTTTGTTGCGCGGTCAGGCTGTACGATCTTCGGCGAAACCGCCCGATCCCGTCATCGACTCCAGGCGCGCGACAGGTGGTCGCGGCGCAGCGCCGAGCATGATCGTCGAGAGCAGGATGGGGAAGGGGAGAGGTGGGAAGGGACGCGATACGGGGGGAGGTCGCGCGTCCCTTCCGCTCTCACACGGCGCCTACGGGGGAGAGGGCGCCGCGTGTGCGCTCCGCCGGGGGGAATGGCGGAGGCCGGTCCTGGTTCGCTGGGACGCCGAGGGGGGAGTGGCGACCAAGCTCGCTAGGACGATCGAGGGTATAGTTCCGCTTCTTGTGAAGGTGCTTTGTTTGTCGGTATAAAATTCCGAACGATCTTCGGTCAAATGCGAGAAACGCCATGTCCGCTCTGGATGACACCGATCGCCGGCTTTTGCGGGTTTTGCAGGCCGACGGCCGCATCACCAACGCCGAGCTGGCCAAGCGCTGCAACCTGTCGCCGGCCGCCACCTTCGACCGCGTGCGACGGCTGCGCGAGCGGGGCTTCATCACCGGCTATGCCGCTTTGCTGGACCCGGCCAAGGTCGACCGGGCCCTGCTGATCTTCGTCGAGGTGATGCTGGAGCGAACGACCGGCGAGGTGTTTGAGGACTTCGCCGCCGCCGTGCGTCGCGCGCCCGAAATCCTGGAATGCCACATGGTGGCCGGCGGCTTCGACTATCTGATCAAGGCTCGCGTCAAGGACATGGAGGCCTATCGCGGCTTCCTGGGCGACATCCTGGTCAAGATGCCCGGCGTGCGCGAGACGCGGACCTATGCGGTGCTGGAAGAGGTGAAGAGCACGGTGCAGTTGCCGCTGTGACCTTCCCCTCCCTTCATCCCGACGAAAGTCGGGACCCAAGCGGAGTTGGCGGCTTCTGGCTCCGCAGCCCGTCTGGATAGGCAGCTTGGGTCCCGACTTTCGTCGGGATGAGTGGAGTATAAAGGTAGGGGAAAGGTTGGAAGGGGCGCGCGGGTACTGGGGGGAGCGCGTCCCTTCCGGCTTGGCGGCGTCGGGGGGCGACGCCGCTAGCGCTCCCCCGCTGGGGACGGGGGATTTCTGTGGCTCACTGAGCGGCGGGCGCCCCGCCGCCGAGCGCCTTGTACAGCGTGGCCAGGTTGGTCTCCCGCGCCAGGCGGGCGATGATCAGGGTCTGTTGCGAGGCGTAGAGCGTGCGCTGGGCGTCCAGCACGCTCAGCGAGCTGTCGATGCCCGCGCCGTAGCGGGCCTGCGACAGGCGCACCGTGTCGTTGGCGGCGGCGACCAGGCGCTCCTGCGAGCCGACCCGTTCGGCGATGGTCGATTGCACGGCCAGGCCGTCGGAGACCTCGCGGAAGGCCGTCTGGACCGCCTTCTCGTAGTTGGCCACGGCGATGTCGCGGCCGGCCTTGGCGCTGTCGAGACCCGCCACGTTCGCCCCGCCCGAGAAGATCGGCAGGCTGACGCCCGGCGAGAAGCTCCACGTCCCGTTGCCGCTGTCGAACAGGCTGTTCAAGGACCCGCTGGCCACGCCGGTGGAGGCCGTCAGGCTGATCCGGGGGAAGAAGGCCGCGCGGGCCGCGCCGATATTGGCGTTGGCCCCGGCCAGCTGATGTTCGGCCGCCAGCACGTCGGGACGACGGGTCAGCACGTCGGACGGCAGGCCGGCCGGCAGGTCGCGCAGGATCTGGGCGGTGACCAGGCCGCCGGCCGGCAGCAGGTCGGCCGGCACGTCGGCGCCGACGGCCAGGCGCAGGGCGTTCTTGTCCTGCTCGACCAAGGCCAGGGCGGTGGCCACGTCGCTGCGGGCGGCCTCGACCAGGGTCAGGGCCTGGCTGAGTTCCAGCTGCGAGATGGCGCCGGCCTCGAAGCGCCGGCGGATCAGAGCGGTGCTCTCCTGGCGCGTCCGCAGGGTTTCCTGCGACACGGCCAACAGGTCCTGGTCGGCGGCCAGGTTCAGCCAGGCGCTGGCGGTCTGGGCGATCAGGCTGACCTGCACCGAACGGCTGATCTCGCGCGTGGCCAGATAGTTTTGCAGGGCCGCGTCGTTCAGGCTGCGCACGCGGCCGAACAGGTCGAGCTCCCAGGCCGTGACGCCGACGCTGGCGGAGTAGGACTCCACGTCGCGCGAGACGCCGGGCTGGGTCTGGCTGGCGGACGTCTCGCCCCGCGTCCCCGACGCCGAGGCGCCGACGGCCGGCACGAGGGCCGCCCGCTGGATCCGGTACTGGGCGCGGGACTGCTCGATATTGAGCACCGCCACGCGCAGGTCGCGGTTGTTGGCCAGGGCCAGGTCGATCACGCCTTGCAGGCGCGGATCGATGAACACCTCGCGCCAGCCCAGGTCGGCGGCGGTGACCGCCGAGCCGGTGTTGGCGCCCGCTATGGGCCAGGCGTTGGTCACCGGCAGGGCCGGGCGCACGGTCTTGGGCGCCAGGGTGCAGGCGCTCAGGGCCGAGGCCGCGAGCAGGGTGAGGGTCAGGTTACGCAGAAGCATCTCAGTGGCTCTCGGCCGGGGTCGCGGGCGTGTCATCGCGACGACGCGGCTTGGGTTTGAAGATCCGCTCGACGATCACGAAGAACAGCGGAACGAAGAAGATCGCCAGGACGGTGGCCGAGATCATGCCGCCGATCACGCCGGTGCCGATGGCGTGCTGGCTCCCGGAACCCGCCCCGTTGGAAATCGCCAGGGGCAGAACGCCGAAGACGAAGGCCAGCGATGTCATGATGATCGGCCGCAGACGGATGCGAACCGCCTCCACCGTCGCCTCGATCAGGTCCATGCCCTTTTCATGCAGGTCCTTGGCGAACTCGACGATCAGGATGGCGTTCTTGGACGCCAGCCCCATGGTCGTCAGCAGGCCCACCTGGAAGTAGATGTCGTTGGACAGGCCGCGCAGGCTGGTGGCCAGCAGGGCGCCGACGATGCCCAGCGGGATGACCATGATCACCGACAGCGGGATCGACCAGCTCTCGTACAGGGCCGCCAGCAGCAGGAACACCACCAGGATCGAGATGCCGTACAGGGCGGGCGCCTGGTTGCCGGACTCGCGTTCCTGGGCCGACAGGCCGGTCCACTCGTAGCCGATGCCGGGCGGCAGCTGGGCGGCGATCTTCTCCATGGCGGCCATGGCCTGGCCCGAGCTCTTGCCCGGCGCCGGGGCGCCCTGGATGTTGACCGACGACAGGCCGTTATAGCGTTCCAGACGCGGCGAGCCGTAGATCCAGTGGCTGGTGGCGAAGGACGAGAACGGCGCCATCGTGCCGGTGCTGGTGCGGACGTACCAGTGGTTCAGGTCCTCCGGCCGCATGCGGTAGGGCGCGTCGGCCTGGACATAGACCTTCTTGATCCGCCCGCGATCGATGAAGTCGTTGACGTACGAACCGCCCCACGCGGCGCTGAGCGCGGCGTTGATGTCGGCCGTGGTCAGGCCCATCGCCCCGGCCTTGGCCTGGTCGATGTCGATCTTCAGCTGCGGGGTGTCGTCCTGGCCGTTGGGGCGAACCCCGGCCAGGGTCGGATCCTGGGCGGCCATGCCCAGCACCTGGTTGCGCGCGGCGATCAGGGCCTCGTGACCCACGCCGCCGACGTCCTGCAGCTGGAAGTCGAAGCCCGAGGACGTGCCCAGTTCCGGCACGGCCGGCGGCACCACCGCGAAGACCATGGCGTCGCGGATCTGCATGAACTTGCCCATGGCCCGGCCGGCGACGGCCGGAGCCTTGAGGTTGGCGGCCTTGCGCTCTTCGAAGTCCCGCATGCGGATGAAGGCCAGGCCGGCGTTCTGACCGGCGCCGGCGAAGCTGAAGCCGGCGACGGTGAAGACCGCCTGCACCGATTCCTTCTCGTCGTTCAGGAAGTGGTTGCGCACCTCGGTCAGGACGGCCTGGGTGCGTTCTTCCGGCGCGCCGGGCGGCAGCTGGACGATGGCGAACATCGTGCCCTGGTCTTCCTCGGGCAGGAAGGCGCTGGGGAGGCGCATGAACAGGAACGCCATCAGCAGGATGATCACGCCATAGGCCAGCATCCAGCGACCGCTCTTGCCCAGCAGCTTGCGCACCGAGCCCTGATAGCGCCCGCTGACGTCGTTGAAGTTGCGGTTGAACCAGTTGAAGAAGCGGTTGAAGAGGTTCGTCACCGCGCCCAGCGGACCCTGATGGTCGGTCTTGAGCGGCTCGCCATGGCCCTTGTGGGCCGGCTTGAGCAGGGTGGCGCAGAGGGCCGGCGTCAGGACCAGGGCGACGATCACCGACAGGGCCATGGCCGAGACGATGGTGATCGAGAACTGGCGATAGATCACGCCCTGCGAACCGCCGAAGAAGGCCATGGGCACGAACACCGCGGCCAGGACCAGCGCGATGCCGATCAGGGCGCCGGTGATCTCGTTCATCGATTTTCGCGTGGCCTCGACGGGCGATAGCCCCTCCTCGCTCATCACCCGCTCGACGTTCTCGACCACGACGATGGCGTCGTCGACCAGCAGGCCGATGGCCAGCACCAGGCCGAACATGGTCAGGGTGTTGATCGAGTAGCCGAAGACGGCCAGCACCCCGAAGGTGCCCAGCAGGACGACCGGCACGGCGATGGTCGGGATCAGGGTCGCGCGCCAGTTCTGCAGGAACAGGAACATGACGATGAAGACCAGGATGATCGCTTCGACCAGGGTCTTGATGACTTCCTCGATCGACAGCTTCACGAACGGCGTGGAGTCGTAGGGGATCACGTACTTGAAGCTGGCCGGGAAGTTCTTCTCCAGCTGCGTCATACGTTCCTTGATGGCGTCGGCGGTGTTCAGGGCGTTGGCGCCGGGGGCCAGGCGGATAGCCAGGCCGGCGGCGGGCTTGCCGTTGTACTTGGCGCCGAAGCCGTAGCTTTCCGCGCCCAGCTCCACGCGGGCGACGTCGCGCAGGTGCACGATCGCGCCGCCGGGGCTGTTCTTGACGATGATGTTCTGGAACTCGGCCGGGGTGCTCAGGCGCGACTGGGCGGTGATCGTGGCGTTCAGGGCGGTGCCCGGCAGGTTGGGCACGCCGCCCAGCTGACCGGCCGAGACCTGGGCGTTCTGGGCCCGGATGGCGGCGATCACGTCGGCGGGGGTCAGGCTGTAGCTGGCCAGCTTGGTCGGATCCAGCCACACGCGCATGGCGTATTGCGCGCCGAACAGCTGGACCTCGCCCACGCCGTCGACGCGGCTGAGGGGGTCTTGCAGATTGCTGGCGATGTAGTCGGCCAGGTCGGTGTTGGTGTGTTTCGGATCTTCCGAATACATGCCCACGATCAGCAGGAAGTTACGGGCCGACTTGGTGACCGTCAGGCCCTGCTGCTGGACTTCCTGCGGCAGCAGCGCGGTGGCCGTCTGCAGCTTGTTCTGGACCTGCACCTGGGCGATGTCGATGTCGGTGCCGGCCTTGAAGGTCAGGGTGGTGGTGGCCGAGCCCGAGCTGTCGCTGGTCGACGACATGTAGTCCAGGCCGTCCAGGCCCTTCATCTTCTGTTCGATGACCTGGGTGACGCTGTCCTCGACGGTCTTGGCCGAGGCGCCGGGATAGATGGCGTTGACCGCCACCTGGGGCAGGGCGATTTCGGGATACTGGGCGATCGGCAGGCTGCGGATGGCCAGGGCCCCCGCCAGCATGATGACGATGGCGACGACCCACGCGAAAATCGGCCGGTCGATAAAGAAACGGGAGAGCATGACGAGCCGGCCTTACTGAGCAGCGGGGGCGGAAGCGGTGATGACGGCCGGCTTCACCGGAGCGCCGGGCTGGACCTTCTGCAGACCCTCGACGATGACCTGCTCGCCGGCCTTCAGGCCCGACGTGACCAGCCATTTGTCGCCGACGGTCTGGGGGGCGACGATCTGGCGGGCCTCCGCCATGCCCTTGGCGCCGACCACCATCACGGTGGCGTTGCCCTTGGGGTCACGGCTGACGGCGGCCTGCGGGATCAGCATGCCGCTGTTGGCCACGCCGGCCCCCAGCTGGGCGCGAACGTACATCCCGGGCAGCAGCACGCCGTTGGGATTGTCGAAGGTGGCGCGCAGGCCGACCGAACCGGTGGTCGGGTCGACCGTGATGTCCGAGAACTCCAGGCGGCCGGGCAGGGGATAGGTCGAGCCGTCCTCCAGCTTCAGGGTCACCTGGGTCGAGCCGCTGCGGCCCAGCTTGCCGCTGTTGACCGCCGCTTGCAGCTTCAGCATGTCGGCCGAGGACTGGGTCAGGTCGACATAGATCTTCGACAGGTCCTGGACCGTGGCCAGGGCGGTGGCCTGGCTGGCGGTGACCAGGGCGCCCGGCGTCACCGAGCTCTTGCCGATGCGGCCCGAGATCGGCGAGACCACCTTGGTCCAGCCCAGGTTGATGCGGGCGTTGTCGACGGCGGCCTTCTGGGCCGCCACGTTGGCGGCGGCCTGGAGGGCGGCGGCCTGGGCGTCGTCGTTGTCCTGCTTGGAGACCGCGTTGATCTCGACCAGGCCCTTGTAGCGTTCGGCCTTCAGCCGGGCGGCGGTGGCGGTGGCCTGGGCCTGGGCCAGGCCGGCGGCGGCGCTGTTGTAGGCGGCCTGATAGGTGGCCGGATCGATCTGGTACAGCGACTGGCCGGCGCGGACATAGCCGCCTTCCTGGAACAGGCGAGCCTTGATGATGCCGCCGACCTGCGGACGCACCTCGGAGACCAGATAGGCCGAGGTGCGGCCCGTCAGCTCGGATGTCAGGTTGACCGGCTCGGTCTTGGCGACGATGACGCCCACCGGGGTCGGGCCGCCGGGGCCCATGCCGCCGGCGCCGCCCTTGCCTTGGCCGCAGGCGGCGAGGGTGAGCCCGATGGCCGCCAGGGAGGCCGCCGACAGGACGGCGCGAGAACGGTCGAATGACATCTAGAAACCCCAGGAGCGGCAGGGCGTCGCAGGCCTTCAGCCTTGACGACGCCCTGATGGTAACCAACATGAGAATGAACGTTCATTCTCAACGGGGCTGGACATAGGTCCGGGGTTGTCGCAAGTCAACCTCGGGGGTTCCGTCCAGCTTGACGTGGCGGAAATTTAATTGGGAAGCGAAGCTTTCGATGACTGAAGACGTCAACACGACGTGCCGGCCGACGCCGGAAGCGCGGCGGCAGCAGATCCTGGACGCCGCTTGCGACTGCGTGCGGCAGGCGGGCTTCCACGGCGCCAGCATGGCGGAGATCGCCAAGACCGCCAGCCTGAGCGTCGGCCAGATCTACCGCTATTTCGAGAACAAGGAGGCGATCATCGCCGCCATCGTGGCCCAGGACCTGGCCGAGATGCGCGAGAAGTTCGCCGAGATGGAAAGCCGACCCGGCGACCTGATCGACGCCATGACCGAGCACCTGCCCGACGCGATCGACAAGTGTTTCGACCTGCGCCGCGCGTCGCTGACCCTGGAAGTTCTGGCCGAGGCCAGCCGCAATCCCAAGGTCGCCGCCATCTTGCAGGCCGCCGACGCCCAGGAGCGGGTCTACGCCCAGGCCATGCTCGACCGCAGCCGCAGGCCCGAATGGAGCGACGCCGAGTTCGAGGCGCGTTGCGAGGCCGTGGGGCTGCTGTTCGACGGCATGATCATCCGGGCGGTCAACCACCCCGACACCGATCGCGAGCCGCTGGCCCGCGTGCTGATCGCCACGATCCGACAACTGCTGAGCTAGGGCGGCGCGACTGCTCAAGAACCGTCTCCAAGGGGCCGGCCAATGGGCGGGCCAAAGGGGGCATGATCGGGTCGACGTAGCGGTGGACAGCAGCACCGCGCGTTCCCTAACGTCAAGTGGTGATGAGAAAAAGGCCGACCCGATGTCGGGGCCGGGCCGCGTGCTGCGTCCTTCGTGGGATCGCGCGCCTCGGATTTGACGGGGAGCGTCGCGACCGGCTTCCTGAAGCCGCCACGTCGTAGGCCAAGAGACTAGGGAAAAGACGCCATGACCTGTTCGACCGTTCCGCACGCCCTTCGCGGCGCTTCATGGCTGGCGGTTTCCGCCGCCCTGGCCTTGGCGGCCTGCTCGCCGCCGACCGCCAAGAGGACCGAGGCCCCCGCCGCCGCGCCGTCGGCCACGCCCGCCGCCACGCCCGGCAAGTTCGTGATGCCCGATGTTCCGGCCGGCGACTACAAGCTGGACAAGACCCACGCCAGCCTGGTCTTCAAGGTCAACCACCTGGGCTTCTCGCACTACACCGCCAAGTTCACCGACTTCGACGCCAGCCTGAAGTTCGACCCGGCCAATCCGACGGCCGCCAGCGTCGAGGCGACGATCGACCCGAAGTCGCTGGACCTGCCGGCCCCGCCGGCCGGCTTCAAGACCGAACTGCTGGGCAAGGACTGGCTGGATGCGGGCCAGTATCCGGCCATCACCTTCCGCTCGACCAAGGTCGAGGTCACCGGCGCCAACACCGCCCGGATCACCGGCGACTTCACCTTGCACGGGGTGACCAAGCCGATCGTGCTGGAAGCGACGTTCAACGGCGGCTACGCCGGCCATCCGATGGACCCCAACGCCCGCATCGGCTTTTCCGCCCACGGCGTGTTCAAGCGCTCGGACTTCGGCATCGCCTACGGCGTGCCGGCGCCGGGCACGACCATGGGCGTCGGCGACGAAGTGGACGTCCAGATCGAGACCGAGTTCAGCGGCCCGCCGCTGCCGAAGACACCGGCGGCGCCGGCGGCTCCCGCTACCTGATCCTTCTATCCCTTCATCCCGGCGAAGGCCGGGACCCAAGCGGGGTCTGAACCTCCTGGCTCTGAGTTCAGGCTGGACACTCAGCTTGGGTCCCGACTTTCGTCGGGATGAGGGGAGTTATTGAGGAGCCAAATTCCGCGCCAAGGCCGGAACCGCCTTCCCCAACTCTTCCGCGATGATCCTCGAACACGCCGTCGCGCCCTCGGGACCCAGGTGGGTGTAGTCGAACTTCGAGGGGTTGGCGGGCGGCGCTCCGGGCGGATCCATCGGCACGGCGGTCGCGCCCGGGATCGGCGGCTCGAAGAACTTCACGCCCACGGTCGTGCCGCCGGCGAGGGCCTTGGCCAGCTCGGGCGAGGGCGGGGCCTCGGCCCAGGCGGCGGCCTTCAGCGGACCCATGGCCTGGACGGCCGCGGCGCTGCGGGCGTTCAGATCGACCAGCGGCGTTCCGGTCTCGGCGGCGACCGCGCGGATCGCGTCGGCCCAGGGGACCAGGTCGTCGATCAGCTTGCCGTCCTTGAACTGCCGGCGCGACAGCGGCGTGACCAGCACCGGCTGCGCGCCCGCCGCGCGGGCCTCGGCCACATAGGCCTTCAGATTCGCGGGAAAGCTGGTTTTCAGGTCGGTCAGCCGCTCGGCCCGGCCGTAGGCGTCGTTGTGGCCGAACTGGATCAGCACATAGGCATCGGCGAACGGACCGCCCTTCAGCTCACCCAGGGCCAGGGCCCACGAGCCTTCGCTCCGGTAGGTCTTGGTGCTGCGCCCGCCGCGTCCCAGGTTCACGCAGGCCACGTTCGAGGTCACCCGCGTGCCGCAGAACGCCCCGCCCCAGCCGCTGTTCACCGCCGTGGTGGAGTCGCCGACCAGCACGATCTTGGTCGCCTTGAACGGCGGCGGATCGACGGGGGTCTGGGCCAGGGCGGGCGTCGCCAACAGGGCGGCGGCGAGGAGGAGGGGTTTGAGCATCATCGTCGAAATCTAGCTCCACAAACGTCTGTCATCCCGGACAAGCCCGGCGAAAGCCGGGCGCCGATCCGGGACCGCCGGAAGCGCCCGCGCTCGGGCGTCGGTCCCGGATCTTCGCGCTGCGCGCTCGTCCGGGATGACAACCCTTATTGGCCCTAATCCAGCGCCCGGTACTTGAAGTTCCTGAACCGCGCCGAGCCCTTGCCCGCCGCGTAGAGGCCCGGCTTCAGCATCAGGAAGCCGCCGCGCACATTGTGGTGATAGCCCGAGACCTCCATGCCGCGATCGAAGCGCTTCCAGGTCGCGCCGTTGTCCCCGCTGGTGTGGAAGCTGACGATGTGGCGGTCGTTGCGCAGCCGCATCAGCATCTTGGTCCCATGCGGATTGGCCGGCCGCCCGCGCTCGATGCCGTACTGGTGGGTGACGAAGTTCTTCTGGTCGAAGCCAAGGCCGCAATAGAGCTGGCGATCGTAGAACAGGATCAGGCCGGCGCGGGTCTCGGGATCGATCTCGATCTCGCATTCGATCTCATAGGCCTGGTCGCCATTGATGAAGATCAGCGGCGAGCCGGTGCTGGGGGCCTCGCCGGCGCCCTTCAGGGTCAGCACACCGCCGGCCCGCGACAGGCGCTGGTGCTCGCCCGGCTTGGGGTCGAAGAAGTTCCACTGCACGCCGTACTTGTCGGTGCTGAAGTCGTCCGACAGCGCCATGCCGTGCGGCACGGCCTTGCCGCCCCCCTTTGCCGTGCCTTGGGGCTTGGGCAGAGGCGTCGACAGATCGCCGCCGCCGACCTCGAACCAGCCGTCCTTCGTCCAGGTGATCGGGGCCAGCAGGGTCTGGCGGCCCAGGGTGTAGTAGCCGTTTTCATAGCCGTGATAGACGGTCCACCAGTCGCCGGCCGGGCCCTCGACCAGGGTGGCGTGGCCGCGCGACCACCACTTTTCAGAATTGTTCGTCGTGCGCACGACCGGGTTCTTGGGATCGTCCTCCCAGGGACCGGCCAGCGACTTGGCGCGGGCCACGATGACCATGTGGCCGGTCGGCGGGCCGGCCGTGCCGCCCACGGCGGTGATCATGTAGTAGTAGGCGCCGCGCTTCATCACCTTAGGGCCCTCGGGCGAGAAGCCCTCGACGTCCCAGTCGTCCGGATAGCGCCACGGATCGTAGACGTGCTCGGGCTTGCCGACCGTGGACAGGCCGTCGGGCGCCAGCTGGATGCGGTCGCCGCCCGACAGGAACAGCCAGCGCACGCCCTTCTCGTCGACGATGTGGCCGGGGTCGATGTAGCGCGGCAGCTTCAGGTCGATCGGCTCGGACCACGGCCCCTCGATCCTGTCGGCCCAGATCACGTAGCTGGTGTTGTTGTCCGGGAGCTTGGCCGGCAGGTAGATGTAGTAGCGGCCCTTGTGCTTGCAGATCTCGGGCGCCCAGATCGAGCCGACATTGGTCTTCAGGGTAGGGGCGACCGGGGCCCAGTTCACCAGGTCCCTGGAGTGCCAGATCAGCAGGCCCGGATAGGCGTCGAACGACGAGTGGGTCATGTAGTAGTCGTCGCCGTCCTTGAGGATCGACGGGTCGGGATGGTCGCCGGCCAGGATGGGGTTCAGGAACGTCCCGTCGCCCAGATCGGCCTTGCGCTGGCCCTCGACGCCCTTGGCCCAGGTCGGGCCGGTCGTGGATCTGGCGGGCAGCAGGCCCATCTGGCCGGCCATGGGCGCCGCCATGGGGCCAGATTGGGCGGCGGCGGGCAGCGCCGCCAGGCCGGCTCCGGTCAGCAGCGAGCCCAGGGCTCCGCGGCGGTTGATATCGACCATGGGTGTTCCTCCCGACGACTAAGCTTACGTCTGTTGGCGCTCACTTAGCGGCACGGCAGCAATGATGTCCACCGGTGTCATCCGCCCGTGCGATTGATTTTTATGGCGTTTTCCGGTGTTCGCGACCCCACCTGTAACAACGCCGCCGGCCCGCGAAACCGCACAAAAAAAGCGCCCGGGACATGATCCCGGGCGCTTCTGTCTTCGATCGATGAAGGGCTTTAGCCCTGCATCGCCTCCAGTTCCTTGCCACGGGTCTCGTGGATCAGCTTCTGGACCAGGAAAAACGAGACCACGGCGCTCAAGGCGTAGAAGCCGTAGGTCATCGGCAGGCTGATCGCGGCCAGGGCCGGGAAGCTGACCGAGATCGCGAAGTTGGCCATCCACTGGGCGAAGCCGGCGACGGCCAGGGCCGAGCCGCGCATCTGGTTGGGGAACATCTCGCCCAGCATGACCCACATGACCGGGCCCCAGCTGAGGTTGAAGAAGATCACGTACAGGTTGGCGGCGACCAGGGCGATCAGGCCGACCTGGGTGTCCAGGTGCAGGGCGCCGTTGACCGTGGTGGCGGTCGAGAAGCACCAGGTCAGCACGCCCAGGGTCACGGCCATGCCGGCCGAGCCGATCAGCAGCAGCGGCTTGCGGCCGATCTTGTCGATCAGGGCGATGGCGGCCAGGCAGGCCACGATCGACAGCGTGCCCGACAGGATGTTGATCTTCAGGGCGTCATCTTCCGAGAAGCCGACCGACTGCCACAGCACCGAGCCGTAGTAGAAGACGATGTTGATGCCGACCAGTTGCTGGAAGACGGCCAGGACCAGGCCGGCCCACAGGATCGCGCGGACCTTGCGGGTGGTCGGGTCCAGCAGGTCCGAGAACTTCGGCTGGTGATCGACGGCCAGGGAGGCGCGGATCTCGGCGACCTTGGCCGCGCCCGTGCCGGCCCCGAACAGGCGCGAGAGGATCTTCTCGGCCTCGGCTTCCTTGCCCTTGGCGACCAGGTAGCGCGGGCTTTCCGGGATGGTCAGCAGGGCGAAGAAGAACACGCCGGCCGGGATGACCTGCATCCAGAACATCCAGCGCCAGGCCGGCAGGTCCAGCCAGAACGGGGCGGTCGAGCTGCCGGCGGTGTGGGCCAGGACGTAGTTGGCCACGAAGGCGCCGGTCAGGCCGGTGATGATCATGATCTGCTGCACGGACGACAGGCGGCCGCGGATGTTCGCGGGCGTGACTTCCGAGATGTAGACCGGGCACAGCACCGAGGCCGCGCCCACGCCCAGGCCGCCGATCAGGCGGAAGATGATGAACACGATCGAGCTGTCGGCCGCGCCGGTGCCCAGCGCGCTGACCACGAACAGCAGGGCCGAGATGATCATCACGGTGCGGCGGCCCCAGACGTCGGCCAGGCGGCCAGCGGCGAAGGCGCCGACGGCGCAGCCGATCAGGATGGCGCCGACGTTCAGGCCTGTGCCCAGCTTGCTGAGGTTGAAGGCGCTCTCCAGGCCTTCCTGCGTGCCGTTGATGACCCCGCTGTCATAGCCGAACATGAAGCCGCCGATGGTGGCGACGGCCACGATGGCGGCGATGAAGCCCATGTTCACCTTGGCGCCGTCGGCGCTCATGCCCGGGCTCGGCCCGGCGTCGATGACTGATGCCACTATATCTTCCCCATGAGGCCCGAAGGCCGCGTTTGATCCCTAACGAGCCCCTGAAACGGAGCCTTGTTGGCGCGACCTTAGTGTTACCGGTATCAGCGCGCAAGCGGGCTGAGGCGGTGACGCGGTCGACTTTCAATTCGGCCTGATCCGTTCCAGCTAAGGCTAGCCAGGGGCGAGCTCGACCATGCGCACAGTCAACATGCACGACGCCAAGTCGCAACTTTCCAAGTTGGTGGAAGCCGTCGAGAGCGGTGAAACCGACCAGGTGGTGATCGCGCGTAACGGGCGTCCCGCCGCTCGACTGATGCCGATGACGACGACGGCCCGGACGCCGGTCAGGATCGGCATCGCGAAGGGACAGTTCGTGGCGCCCGCCGACATGGCCGGACAGGACGCCGAGGTGGCCGCGCTGTTTCTGGATCCGCGCGATTGAGGCTGCTGATCGCCCAGGGGCTGACGGAAGCCTTGGTCTTGCTGACCCACGACGCCGTCGGGGCGTCGTACAACAAGCGCATCATCAGGGTTTGACGCGAGCGCCCTGACCGCGGCCTTGAGTTTTCGACTTTGCCGCGGTCGTGCGACCTACTCGCCCCAGCCGGTCACCGCGTGATCGCCGAAGACCATGCGGCGGATCATAGGCGAGGTGAGCGCGGCGCTGAAGCTCGCGGGCGGGGCGCTGACCGCGTTCAAGCGCGCCATCTGCGAGTCGCTCAGCATGATTTCCGTGGCGGCGATGGCGCCCACAAGTTGCTCCGGCTTGCTCGCGCCGACGAGCGTGGAGGCGACGCCGGGGCGCGCCATGACCCAGCTCAGCGCGACTTGCGCGACAGGGCGATCGAGCTCGGCCGCGACCGCCTTCAGGGTGTCGAGAACCTCCCAGTTGCGGTCGGTGAACTTGCTGTCGCCGAAGGGGTTGGGGCCGCTGAGCCGGCCGGTGTTCTGGGTATCTTCGCGGCGGTACTTGCCGGACAGGAAACCACCCGCCAGCGGGCTCCACGGCATCACGCCCATGCCACCTTCACGGGCCGCCGGGACATGCTCGCTCTCGACGTCGCGCGCGACGAGGGAGTATTCCACCTGGATGGCGATCGGTCCGGGCACGCGACGTTCGGCGGCGATGGTGGCGGCTTTCATCGCCAGCCACGCGGGCATGTCGGAGAGGCCATAGTAGCGAATCTTGCCGGCCCGCACCAAGTCGCCCAACGTCTGCACGATCTCCTCGATGGGCGTCACCCCGTCCCAGATGTGCATCCAGTAGAGGTCGACATAGTCGGTCCCCAGGCGCTTCAGCGATGCGTCGAGCGCGCGGTGAATGTTCTTCGCCCCGGCCCCGCCCGCATTGGGGTTGCCGCCACCGGCCTGGGTGGTGGTCAAGGGGCTCGCCGATCCGTTGAAGGCGAACTTGGTCGCCAGCACGATGTCGTCGCGCGCGCCGGCCTCCCGGATGAATTGCCCCACGAGACGCTCGCTATCACCGCCCGAATAGATGTCGGCGGTGTCGATGAAGTTGCCGCCCGCCGCGCGGTAGGCCTGGAAGATCTCGCGCGAGGTCGCCTCGTCGGCGCCCCAGGCGCCGGGGCCAAACGTCATCGTCCCGAGGGCCAGGGGACTGACGACGAGGCCGGAGCGACCCAGGGTGCGGAAGGCGGTGAGCGACATGAGGCTAACTTTCATAACGGTTGTTACGAAAGTCATGACGCCCTTGCGCCGGCGGGTCAACATATTCCATAGTGGTCGCTATGGAATATGTTGACCCGCAACGTCCACGCCGCCTTGGTCGTCCCCTGTCTTTCGACCGGGATGTCGCCCTGCGGGCCGCGATGCTGACCTTCTGGCGTCATGGCTACGAGACCACATCCGTGGCCGACCTCACCGCCGCCATGGGGGTGACGGCGCCCAGCCTCTACACGGCGTTTGGCGACAAGAAGCAGTTGTTCCTGGAAGCCGTGAGACTTTACGCCGGCGATCCAGACGTCATGGCGCGGGCCATCAGCGAGGCGCCCAGCGCCCTGGAAGCGGCGCGTGACCTGATGACCGCCGCCGCCATCGCCTATACCGGCGAGGAGACGCCCAGGGGCTGCCTGCTCGCCAGCGCGACGGCCAGCGGGTCGGCCGCGTCTTGCGACGTGCAACAGGCCGTTGCCGACATCCGGCGTGGTGTGCAAAGGCGCCTCGACGAGAGACTTCAGCGGGACATCGCCGACGGCGTGCTCCCGCCGACCACCAACCCGGCCGAGCTTTCGGGGCTGGTCATGGCGGTGATACAGGGGATGTCGGTGCTCGCCCGGGACGGCGCGAGCCGCGCTTCCCTGCTGGCGACGGTCCAGGCGGCCTTGCGCGCCTGGCCTGGCCGCTGATCCATAGGGCCCGCCGACATCGCCCGACTCCGTAGGGGCACAGGTCGATGGGCCTGTGCCCTACGGGTTTCTAGTGGTTATGCCGGGGCAGCTTGCTGGCCAGGTCCTGGTACTTCACCGCGAACTCCAGAACCCCGCCGGTCTCCAGCTGGCCCGTATGAGCCCGGTAGATTTCCTGCCAGGGCGTCATGGTCTCCGGCACGGCCGGGATGCCCTCCAGCCGGCGCTCGGCGATGGTCGCCTCGTCCACCAGGGCGTCGCAGCGGCCGGTGTTGAGGTCGATGCGGATGGTGTCGCCGGTGCGCAGCCACGACAGCCCGCCGCCGATCGCGCTTTCGGGCGAGGCGTTGAGGATCGAGGGGCTGTCGGCGGTGCCCGACTGGCGGCCGTCGCCAAGCGTCGGCAGGCTCATGATGCCGCGCTTCAGCAGGGCGTCCGGCGGCTGCATGTTGACGACCTCGGCCGAGCCGGGCCAGCCGATCGGACCCGCGCCGCGGATCACCAGGATGCAGTGCTCGTCGATGTTCAGGGCCGGGTCGTTGATCCGGGCGTGATAGTCACCGGAGCCGTCGAACACGATGGCGCGGGCCTCGAAGATGTCTTCCTGGCCGGGCTTGGACAGGTAGCGGGCCCGGAAGTCGGCGCCGATGACGCTGGACTTCATGATCGCGAAGTCGAACAGGTTGCCCTTCAGCACCAGGAACCCGGCCTTTTCGGCCAGCGGCTGGGCGTAGGGGAAGATCACCTCACGGTCCTTGGTCTCGCGACCCTCGAGGTTCTCCGCCATCGTCTTGCCGGTGACGGTCAGGACGTCGCCATGCAGGCGGCCGTTCTGCAACAGCTCCCACAGCACCGCCGGCGCGCCGCCGGCCCGGTGGAAGCGCTCGCCCAGATACTTGCCGGCCGGCTGCATGTTGACGATCAGCGGGATGTCGTAGGCCTTGCGCCAGTCGTCGGCGGTGACTTCCAGGCCGGCGTGACGCGCCATGGCGGCGATGTGCGGCTGAGCGTTGGTCGAGCCGCCGGCGGCCGCCACCAGGGCGATGGCGTTCTCGAACGCCTTCTTCGTCAGGATGTCCTTGGGCTTGATGTCCTCATAGGCCAGGTCGACGATCCGCTGGCCGGTGCGATAGGCCATCTGGCCGCGCTCGCGATAGGGGGCCGGGATCGCCGCGCAGCCGGTCAGGGACAGGCCCAGGGCCTCGGCGACCGCGTTCATGGTCGAGGCCGTGCCCATGGTGTTGCAGTGGCCGGCCGAGGGGGCGCTGTCGGCGGCCCGCTGGATGAACTCTTCCTCGTTGATCTCGCCCGCCGCCAGCTTGCGGCGCGAGCGCCAGATCACCGTGCCCGAACCGACCAGCTCGCCGTCGTGCCAGCCGTCCAGCATCGGTCCGCCCGACAGGACGATGGCCGGGATGTTGACCGTGGTGGCGGCCATGATGCCGGCCGGGGTGGTCTTGTCGCAGCCGGTGGTGAGCACCACGGCGTCGATCGGATAGCCGTGCAGGGTCTCGACCAGGCCCAGATACGACAGGTTCCGATCCAGGGCAGCCGTCGGGCGACGGCAGTTCTCGAAGATCGGATGGACCGGGAACTCCATCGGAATGCCGCCGGCGTCGCGGATGCCGTCGCGGATCCGGGTGACCAGGTCCAGGTGGATGCGGTTGCACGGCGAGATGTCGCTGCCGGTCTGGGCGATGCCGATGATCGGCTTGCCGCTGCGAAGCTCTTCGGGCGTGATCCCGTAGTTCATGAACCGCTCCAGATAGAGGGCGGTCATGTCGATATGGTCGGGATTGTCGAACCAGTCGCGCGAGCGGAAGCGGCGGGGGGGGCGGCCCGAGGGGAGGTTATTGGCGGTCAAGACGCACCTCGTATTGGGGCTGGCCGGCGACGGCGACGGGTAGGGCGAACAGGCCGCCGCACTGGGGATGGGCGGCGAGTTGCTCGTCGCTGAGGCCCTTGCGGGCGGTGGTGAAATAGACGGTCTTCAGGTCGGGCCCGCCGAAGCAGGGCTTGGTGACGTTGATGGCGTCCAGCGTGATGCGATCGACGATCTCGCCCTGCGGCGAGATCCGCAGCGCGCCGTGGCCGCCCCACAGGGCCGTCCAGACGAAGCCTTCGCTGTCGACCACGGAGCCGTCGGGCCAGGCGTTCTCGATGTCGAGCTTGAAGAACAGGCGCTTGTTCGACAGCGCGCCGCCCTCCATGTCGTAGGCCCAGATGGTCCCGTCCAGGGTGTCGGTGTGATAGAAGGTCTTGCCGTCGGGGCTGACGCAGGGGCCGTTGGTGATGCAGATGCCGGTGTCCTCGGCGATCGGTCGACCGGCCTCGTCGAGTCGGTAGAGCGCTCCGGTCGGGGTCTCCTCGCCGTCGTGCATGGTGCCGAACCACAGGCGGCCCTCGCCATCGACGGTGGCGTCGTTGGGGCGGTTGTTCAACTCGGGGGGCTCGATCTCGCCCAGGAAGGCGAAGCCGCTGTCGGGATGGAAGTGGTGCAGACCGCTCTTCAGGCCGGCCACGAAGCCGCCGCCGGCCCGGGGCGCCAGGAAGGTCACCTGGTCGGGGGCGTCGAAGCTGGCGGTCTCGCCGCTGGCCGGATGGAAGCGGTGGACCTTGTGGCTCTTGATATCGACGAACCACACGGCCTGTTCCTCGGCGGACCAGATCGGCCCCTCGCCAAGGGTGGCCTTCAGATCCCAGACGCAGGTGGGGGTAGGCATGGGTAGCATCTCCTCAGCCCCCATCATTGACGGGTAGGCCTGTCGCATTCAGCAAAGCGATTGTCATCCCGGACAAGCGAAGCGCAGATCCGGGACCGCCGGAAGCTCTGAGTTCACGCGTCGGTCCCGGATCTTCGCGCTGCGCGCTCGTCCGGGATGACAACCGTCTTTGGCCATGTGCGATAGCTCTCTCCCCATCAAGGGGGAAGGGAGCAATCCCTAGTTATCGCCAGCCGGCGTCGATCCAGTACTCATGCCCCGTGCACAGGCTGGCGTCGTCCGAGGCCAGGAACATCACCAGCGAGGCGATGTGGTCGGGGATCAGGCGGCCCTTCAGGGCCTGGGCCTTGACGATCTCGGCCTCGCCCTCGGGCGTGTACCACTTCTCCTGGCGCTTGGTCTTGACGTTGCCGGGCACCACGCAGGTGACGCGGATGTCGTCGGGGCCCAGCTCGCGGGCCAGGGCCCGGGTCATGCCCTCGATGCCGGCCTTGGCGGTTTCGTAGAGGACCAGGTCTTCCAGGCCCAGGTGCCAGCTGATCGAACCGAAGTTGATCACCGCCCCGCCGCCGCGCGCCTTCATGCCGGGCGCCACGGCCTGGGTGCAGAACAGCATGTGGCGCAGGTTGACGTTCATGCGCTCGTCCCAATAGGCGGGCGTCACGTCGGCCAGCTTGTGACGGTCGTCATTGCCGGCGTTGTTGACCAGCACGTCGATGGGACCGATCTGCGCGAAGGTCCTGGCCACCGCGTCCAGGTCCATCAGGTCGCAGCGGATATAGGTCGGCGCGATCTTGGAGCCCGCGAGCTGCGCGGCCAGCGCCTTGGAGTCCTCGTCGGCGACGTCCAGGAAGATGACTTCCGAGCCCTGCCGAACGAAGCCCGCGACGATGCCCGCCCCGATGCCCGAGCCGCCGCCGGTGATGACGACGCGTTTGCCTTGCAGGCTGGGATAGATGGCTGACGACATGCTCACTTGCGGGCGCTTTACTTCAATGTTCACAGCAGGCCTCGGCCGGCCAGATTGCGGATCAGGGCGGAGACGCCGAACGTCCACGGAGCGGCGAGATCGCAGGTGGTGACCTCGTTCTCCAGCACGCCCAGCTTGGGGGTGGCGACGCGCACGCGGTCGCCGACCTTGTGGGTGAAGCCCTGGCCGGCGGTGTCGCGATCCTGGATCGGGGCGAACATCGTGCCCAGGAACAGGGCGAAGCCGTCGGGATACTGGTGCTGCTTGCCGAACGCCTGACCGGCCAGGACGGCGGGGTCGCGGCTGATCAGGCTCATGTTGCTGTGGCCGTCGAGCACGAAGTTGTCGCGGCCGGTGATCTTCAGCGTCACTTCGGCCGAGCGCACGTCGTCCAGGCTGAAGCCGCCGTCGAACAGGCGGAAGAACGGGCCGATCGCGCACGAGGCGTTGTTGTCCTTGGCCTTGCTGAGCAGCAGGGCCGAGCGGCCTTCGAAGTCGCGCAGGTTGACGTCGTTGCCCAGCGCGGCGCCGCGGATCTGGCCGCTGCCGTCGCATAGCAGCACGACTTCCGGCTCGGGGTTGTTCCAGTGGCTGTCGCTGCGCACGCCCACATGGTCGCCCCAGCCCATCGAGGACAGGGTGGGACCCTTGGTGAAGATCTCGGCGTCGGGACCGATGGCGACTTCCAGATATTGCGACCAGAGGCCGTCCTTGATCAGGGTCTGCTTCAGGCGCTCGGCGCCGTCCGAACCGGGATCGACGCTGCGCAGATCGCCGCCCATGCTCTCGGACAGCTGGGCACGGATCTGCAGGGCGGCGGCGGCGTCGCCGCGCGCGCGTTCCTCGATCACCCGCTCCAGGGTCGAGACGGCGAAGGTGACGCCGGCGGCCTTCAGCACCTGCAGGTCGACCGGGGCCAGCAGCTTGGCCGCCGCGCCCTCGGGGTTTTCCCACACGGCGCGCAGGTCCAGCGCTTCCAGCGGACCCAGGTCCTCGCCGCGCGGGATCGTCGCGCCGGGGGGGAAGGCGTTCATCAGGTCGGAGGTGGTGGGCGCGATCTTGCTGACGTCCTCGATCCGGCCGCCGCGGATCAGAACCGGAGTCGGACCCTGGCCGAAATCGATGCGGCCCAGCAAGGTCGCGTCGCGCCAATCGTCGGGAAGGAAATCACTGAGGGCCACCGGTCGTCTCTCCCTGGCGGGCGCGTTGGACCGGTCTTAACTCGCCGCCCACGCCCCCCGTCACTTGTCGATGACGTTGTTAGCGCTAACACGGCGCTCAGCGCAAGCCCCGCTTGATCGCACGGAACGTGCCGCGCCGCTGATGAACGGGCCCGATAACAGCGCCATCCCGACCAAAGTCGCAGCCTAAGGCCGAGTGGGAAAAGCGGCATGCCTATGCTCGCCGACGCGAGCCCTGATGTTCAGCCCGGACCGACTTCGCGAATCGAGGCGGCGCCTCAGGCTCCCGGCGCCGGCCCCGTCGAATCCCGCACGATCAGGGTATGCGGATGCATCAGCTGGCGGGGCTCGCCGGTCTTGCCGCGCTTGCGGCGGATTTCCTCCAGCACCAGGTCCACCGCGGCGCGGGCCATGGCGGCGATGGGCTGGTGGACGGTGGTCAGGGCCGGCCAGATGTTGGCGGCGATCGAGGTGTCGTCGAAGCCGACGATCGACACGTCCTCGGGCACGTCCAGGCCCATGCGGTGGGCCACGCCCGCGGTGGCCGCGGCCATGTCATCGTTGCCGGCGAAGATGGCGGTGGGGCGGTCGTCCTCGCCGAGCAGCCGCTCGGCGGCCTCCAGGCCCGAGCGATAGGTGAAGTAGCCCTGTTCGACCAGGACGTTGCTGTCCGGAATGCCGGCCGCCTTCAGGGCCGACAGAAAGCCGTCCAGGCGCTGCTGGCTGACCGTCTGGTTGGGGTGGCCCTTGATGACGCCGAAGCGCTTGTGGCCCAGGGCCAGCAGGTGCTCGGCCAGCTCATGGGCGGCGGCCTCGTTGTCGATGCGGATGGTGGCCATGTCGGCGCTGGGCATGCCCGGCGCCACGGCCACGGCGGCGGCGCCGGCCTTCTTGACCTCGGCCAGCACCTGGGCGCTTTCGCACAGCGGGGCCGGCAGGATCAGGCCGTCGACGCCGGTCTTCAGCAGGCGGGTCAGGGTGGCGCCGGCCAGTTCGGGCTCGGCGCACTTCTCGATCACCACCTGGGCGCCGGTGCGGCTGCTCTCGTCCAGCGCCCCGACCAGGAACTCCGACAGGTAACCGGTCGAGGGGTTGTCGTAGAGCAGGCCGATGCGGAACGGGGCCGAGCCGGCCAGGCTGCGGGCGGCGGGGTTGGGGGCGTAGTTCAGGTCGCGGATCGCCGCATCGACCAAGGCCTTGGTCTCGGACTTGACCGTCGTCTCGCGATTGATGACCCGCGACACCGTCATCGGCGACACCCCGGCCAGGGCGGCCACGTCGCGGATGGTCGCGCTCTGGGTCGTGCGGCGGCGCTGACGCTCGTTGCGGTCGTTCATCGATGGTCCGTCCCTTGATCGCGGCGGACACTAGACCGTTTTGGCCGCGTGTTGGAAGACAAGCCGCAAGTCTTTGACGGAGCACAGGGTCCGGCAGCGCTGTCAGGCGCGATCGTTTCCTGTCCTCGCCTGGTTTCGTCCGAACCCGTCGCGGCCAGAAGAGGTGCAGACGGCGAACTTTGTCTGACCTAGTCTGTCCAGATGAATCCGCATCTGGCGCCTTTCGGGGCGATCATCCTGACCGGCGGCGCCTCGCGTCGCATGGGCGCCGACAAGGCCGCTCTGGCGTGGGACGGTCAAAGGGCGGTCGACCGGGTGGCGGCCCTGGCGCGCGCGGCCGGCGCGATGCGGGTGCTGACGGCGGGAAGCGATCATGGGCTGGAGCATGTCGATGATCCCGAGCCCGGCTCGGGCCCGGTCGGCGGGGTTCTGGCCGGAGCGCGGGCCCTGGCGGCGCACGGCCTGACGCGCGCCCTGGTCCTGGCCGTCGACGCCCCGACCGTGACGGCGGGCGACCTGGCGCCGCTGCTGGCGGCGGCGCAGCCGGGGGCGTTCTATGACGGCCTGCCCGTGCCGATGGTGCTGATGCTGGCGGCCTTGCCGGCGGACGCCGAACCCGGCTGGCCGCTGCGGCGGCTGGTCGAGCGCGCGGGGCTCGTGGCGCTGCCGTGTGACGAGGCGCTGCGGTTGCGGCTGCGGGGGGCCAATACGCCGGAGGAAGTTTTAGCGCTTTCCCTCCCCCTTGTGGGGAGGGTGGCCCTGGCGAAGCCAGGGTCGGGTGGGGCCTGCTGACCTGGCGATCCGCTCCCGTCCGACACCCTGCACCGATCCCCCACCCGACCCGCTGCGCGGGCCACCCTCCCCACAAGGGGGAGGGAAAAGTGACACTCAGTACACGTCCCGACGATAGCACCCCTCGTCCGCCAGTCGCTCCATCGTCTCCGCGCCCAGCACCGAGACGAGCACAGCGTGGACCTCGCCCGACATCCCCTCCAGCGAGCCGCAGACATGGATCGCCGCGCCGTCGGCCACCCAGGCCCGCAAAGGCTCGGCGGCTTCCGCCAGGCGGTGCTGGACATAGACCTTGCGGTCCTGGTTGCGGGAGAAGGCCAGGTCCAGGCGCTGAAGGACGCCGGTCGCGCGCCAGGCCTCGATCTCGTCCCGATGGAAGAAGTCGTGAGCCGAGGTGCGCTCGCCGAACAGCAGCCAGTTGCGGTGGCGACCCGCAGCGGCGCGAGCCTTCAGATGCGCGCGCAGGCCGGCCAGGCCCGTGCCGTTGCCGATCAGGATCAGCGGCCGGTCGTCCGGCGGGCCGTGGAACGCGCGGTTGGTCCGCACCCGGGCGGCGATCTCGGCGCCCCGCGCGGCGTGGGCGGTCAGCCAGCCCGAGCCCAGGCCCAGCTTGCCGTCGGCGCGCGTCATCGCCCGGACCAGCAGTTCGACCCCGCCGTCGGCCGGCAGCGAGGCGATCGAATATTCGCGGTGGGGCAGGGGCGGCAGGGCGTCGATCAGCGCCTGGGGCGTGCTCGCCGCGAAGCCGTCGTCATGCGGCAGGCGTCGCCAGGACAGGGCCTGGGCCAAGGTCGGCCCGTCCTCGGCGACGACCAGGGCCGAGCCGTCCAGCCCCAGCCGCACCAGCAGGGCCGCGACCTCGGCCGGGTCGTTGCGCGGGCCGACTTCCAGAACGTCGCCGGCCTCCCAGGTCGCGGCCTCCAGGGCCTCGAGCCGGATGTGGAAGGCCGCGTCGCCGGGACTGCCCGGGTTCAGCCGTCGCCGATCGGCCAGCCGCCAGCGGCCGTAGCGCGGACGGGTCCAGTCGGGGGCGTCGGTGACCCCGGCCAGCACGCCGACGTGGCTCTGCCAGTGGCGCAGGGCGGCCGGATCACCGTCGTCGACCTCGACCCGGTCGAACAGCGGCGCGGCGCCGTGACGGGCCAGCCAGGCGTCCAGCGTGCGGCCGAACGCGCAGAACTGGGCGTAGCTGCTGTCGCCCAGGGCCAGGACGCCGTAGCTCAGGCCGTGCAGGGCGGGCTCGCCGCTCATCATTTCACGCCCCATCACGTCACGGATGAAACGGCGAGCGGTGTCGGGGGCGTCGCCCTCGCCGGTGGTGCTGACCACGAACAGGGCGCGGCCCGCCTTGGCCAGGTCCGAAGCGGCCACGTCGGCCAGGCTCTTCAGCGTCACCCGCGCGCCGGCGTCGCCCAGCAGCTTGGCGGTGGCCGCGGCCAGTTCCTCGGCGAAGCCGGTCTGGCTGGCGTGGACCACCAGGATCGGCGCGCCGGTTCCGGCCGACAGGGCGTCCGCCGCGCGGCGTCCGCCGCGCCGGCGCAGGGCCTCGCGCAAGGCGATGGCCAGGCAGAACAGGATATAGGCGCCCAGCACCAGGCCGGCGGTCCACAGCCGGCGGGTCTCGGGCGTCAGGGCTTCCCAGAAGGCGCTCATGCGTCGAGCATCGCCGACAGGGCGGGCGACAGGCGCTCCTCCAGCTCGGCCCCCGGACCCCGCGACAGGATCATCGCGGCCAGGCCGTGCTCGGTGGCGAAGGCCAGGGCGGCGTCGGGCGCCATCACGGTCAGGGCCGTGGCCCAGGCGTCGGCGCGCATGCAGCTTTGGTCCAGCACCGTGACGCTGACCGTGGCGTTGGCGACCGGCGCGGCGGTGGCCGGGTCCAGGGTGTGGGCGTAGCGGCGGCCCTCGTGCTCGAAGAACCGGCGATAGTCGCCCGATGTGGCGACCGACAGCCCGTGCAGGGCGAGCACGGTCCGAAACTCGTCATTCGTGTCGGGCGGCCGCTCCAGTTCGACCCACCAGGGCTGGCCGTCGGGCTTGGCCCCCGTGCCGCGCAGTTCGCCCCCGACCTCGACGAGGTACGAGCGCGCCCCGGCCCGGTCCAGGGCGGCGGCCACCTGGTCCACCGCGAAGCCCTTGGCGACGCCGTTGAGGTCCAGGCTCAGGCCGCCGGGCTGGAACAGGCGGTCGCCGTCCAGCACCACGCGGCGCCAGCCGGCGGCCTCGCGGGCGGCGGCGATGGCCTGGACCGTCGGCGGCGCGCCGGAGAAGGGGCGGGGACCGAAGCCCCATAGATCGACCAGCGCCCCCAGCGTGGGGTCGAAGGCGCCGTCGGTCGCCTCTGCGATCTCCAGGGCGCAGCGCAGCACCTGGGCGAAGGCCGGGCGCAGGGCGGTCCAGGTTCCAGCCTCGGCGCGGTTGTAGCGCGACAGGTCCGACAGCGGCTCCCAGGGGCTCATCTGCCGCACGACCGCGTCGAGCTCGCGCTGGGCCATGGCGGTCAGGGCGTGGGCGTCGGCGGTCGGCGGGGCCACCAGCCTGACCGACCAGGTCGTGCCCATTGTCTGGCCAGCCAGCGCCAGCACCGCGCCGCCGATCGGACGGGCGGGCGGCTGGGCGAGCTGGGAGACGAGGACGCGGTTCATGCGACGATCTTGACTTTAGTCAGCCGGGCCTCCGCCGCGCGCGGCGGCGGCGACGCGACTATTTGACGGCGACGGTGACGGCGCCCAGTTCGGCCGCGCCCGAGACGGTGGTCGGTTTACCGGGCTTGCCGCCCCAGGCGAAGGGCACGCGGACGGTCTCATTGCCGCCGACCTCGCGGGCGGCCTCGACCACCAGGGTGTACTGGCCGGGCGCGAGCTTGGAGAGCGGGCCCTTGGCGCCGCTGAACACCAGCTTCTGCGGACCGGGCGCGCGGGTGGCGCCGCTGATCCCGTCGGCCGGGAAGCTCATCGCGCGGCCCGCCTTGCGCCACCACTGGCGCATGTCCTTCAGCCACCGGGCGCCGTGGTCTTCCTTCAGGCCGGTCTCGTACCAGACCGCCAGGGTCGCCGCGGCCGAGGCGTCGGGCGCCTCCACCCAAATGGCCACATAGGGCTTGTGATACTCGGCCACCTTCAGGCGCGGGATCTCAACGGTGACGTTGAGGTCGGCGGCCAGGGCGGGAGCGCCGGCGACGGCGGCGCCGGCGAAGGTCAGCAGGGCCAACGAGGACTTGGGGGAACGCTTCATGGCGGGGCGCCTCACAGATGGACGAAAAGGATGACGAGCAGCAGCGGGATCACCAGTCCGCCGGCCGCCAGGGGCCAGGTCAGGGGGCGGGCCCGGGCGTGGAACTGCAGCAGGATCAGGCCGGTGACCGTGAAGACCACGCAGGCGCCGGCGAAGATGTCGATGAACCAGCTCCAGGCCTGGCCGGCGTTGCGGCCCTTGTGCAGGTCGTTCAGCAGGCTGACCGCGCCGCGCGTGGTCTTCTCGTGCTCGACGGCGCCGGTCGCGCGGTCGATGCTGATCCAGGCGTCGCCGCCGGGGCGGGCCAGGGCGACATAGACCTCATCCTGCGACCACTCGCCCGCGCGGCGGGCGATGTCGGCGTCGACGGCCTTGTCGACCCAGGTTTCGAGCTCCATCGGCAAGGGGCGCTTGCCCTCCGTCGGGCCCGATCCCAGCAGGTACAGCAACTCGGGGGGCACGGTCGCCTTGAGGCTCACCACCTTGGGCTCGGCCTCGATCTGGCTGGCGTGGTTCAGGGTGAAGCCGGTGATCGCGAACAACAGCATGCCGACCAGACTCAGCGCGGCGCTGATCCAGTGCCACTGGTGCAGCTGCTTGAGCCAGAACGAGCGGCTTTGCTGGGCGGGTGCGGTCTTCACGAAATCCAGGGGGCGGGAGAGGTTCGGCTTAGCTTCAAGCCCATACTTGAGAACGAGTTGCAAAAGCAAGACCTCCCGCGCGATTGCGACACACGCGGAAGTTTTCCTGTGAAACAAAGGGCTTCTGGGTTGCCGAGTGCGACGATAGCGCACGGCGACGACGCCCTCTGGAGCGGGCTAGATCGCGTTTACAAGTTGTTAAGCATGTCGGGGGCGAGCGTTGCGCAAGATCCTAGTCGCGGAGGACGACATCCTCCTGGCCATCATTCACGAGATCACCCTCAGCGAGGCGGGTTTCGACGTGCTGGTCTGCCGCGACGGCGAACAGGCCCTGGCGGCCATGGACGCCTTCGACCCGGACATGCTGATCACCGATTTCGCTATGCCGCGCATGAACGGCGGCGAACTGATCAAGGCCACCCGCCTGCGTCGGGGCGCGCGGACCGCGGTCCTGCTGGCCTCGGCTCGCGACGAGCACCTGCTGAAGGATGACGAGCGCGGCGACGCCCGCCTGGAAAAGCCGATCACGCCCGGCCGCCTGCTGGGCGCGGTTCGGGCCCTGGAAGCGCGCTTCGACGGCGGTTGCCTGGCGGCGTGAGCCGAGCCTCCAGACCGCCAAGGGGTTGCTGCGACAATCGGTCCGGAGCGTAGCTTTACGGTCCTTAATGACTGCACGTCAGAAGAAGGCGTGTTTCGTAAGGATGGTTCGCGTGCGCCTCTTCAATCAACTTCCGGTCTCAAAGAAGCTCTTGGTTGCGTTTGGCGCCGTGCTCGCGATCTCGCTCGGCGCGTCCGTCTTCTCGTATCTGCAATCGCAGACGGTCGAGGAGCTGAGGTCCCTGACGGCCGACAATCCCGAGCAGCAAAAGCGGATCGCCGCCCTCGACGCCTTGGCCGACACGTGGCGCACCCAGGTGGCGGAGGTCGAGATCCAGCAGATGAAGGATCCGGCGACCATCGAGGCGGCCCGGGCCATGGAGGCGTCCGCCGCCGGCAAGGTGTCGATGGATGGGATCCGGACCCTTCTGGCCGAGATCGATAAGGTCGAGAACGGCCTGCTTATCGAACGGACCGCCGAGCGGGATCGCGACGCGGACAGCTCGCGCCTGTCCCTGATCGTCGGCGGTCTGCTCGCCGTCCTGGCCTCGATGGGCATGTGGCTGCTGCTGTCGCGCACGATCGGCGCGCCGGTCGCCCACCTGACCGAAGTGATGCGACGACTGGCCTCGGGCGACAACACCGTGGCTGTTCCCTCGTCCGACCGGACCGACGAGATCGGCGACATGGCCGCCGCGGTTCAGACCTTCAAGGACGCGGCGATCGAAAAGCTGCGGCTGGAGGGCATGACGGCCGACCAGGCCAAGGCGGTCGAAGATGAACGTCGTCGCAACGAGACCGCGAAGGCCGAGTCCGCCCGCCAGCAGGCGACGGTGGTGGACTCCATCGCCGGCGGCCTCGAGAAGCTCTCCGCCGGGGAGCTCACCTTCCGCCTGACCCAGGCTTTCGCGGCCGACTACGAGAAGCTGCGCGCCGACTTCAACGCCGCCATGGCGACTTTGCAGGAGACGATGACCGTGATCGGCGGCGCGACGCTGGGCATTCGTTCGGGCGCGGACGAGATCACCCAGGCCTCCGACGATCTGTCCAGGCGCACCGAGCAGCAGGCCGCCAGCCTGGAAGAGACCGCCGCGGCGCTCGATCAGATCACGGCCACGGTCCGCAAGACGGCCGAGGGCGCCAACACCGCGCGCAACGTGGTCTCCACCGCCAAGCGGGACGCCGAGCATTCCGGCAACGTGGTGCGGGACGCCATCTCGGCCATGTCCGAGATCGAGAAGTCGTCTTCCGAGATCAGCAACATCATCGGGGTGATCGACGAGATCGCCTTCCAGACCAATCTGCTGGCGCTGAACGCCGGGGTGGAAGCCGCCCGCGCGGGCGACGCCGGTCGCGGCTTCGCGGTCGTGGCCCAGGAAGTCCGCGCCCTGGCTCAACGCTCGGCCGACGCGGCCAAGCAGATCAAGGTCCTGATTTCGACATCCGGCAATCAGGTCGCGCAGGGCGTGACGCTGGTCGGCCAGACGGGCGAGGCGCTGAACCGGATCGCCGGTCAGGTGGCGGATATCGACAGCGTGGTCACCGAAATCGCGGCCTCGGCGCACGAGCAGGCGACCGGACTCCACCAGGTGAACACCGCGGTGAACCAGATGGACCAGGTGACCCAGCAAAACGCCGCGATGGTCGAGGAAGCGACCGCGGCCAGCCACGGCCTCGCGAACGAGGCCCAGGAACTGCAGCGCCTGATGGCGCGGTTCAAGACCGGCGAGAACGCCGAGCGCTCCCTCGGGGGCGGCGCGCCCAAGTCGAGCGGTTCCCGGCCCGCGCTGAAGTCGGTGGCCCGTCACGCCGGGGGCGGCGGCGCGTTGCGACGACAGGAGGTCGAAGCGACCGGGGAGACCTGGGAGCAGTTCTGAGGCCCTGAGCCGGGGCTGTCTCGCGACGTGTCTCGTCCTTGGCGGACGGTCGGAACCTCGACCCGCCGCCCCCTCGCCCCATAACGCCGATCGGCCAAGGACAGCGCCTGCCTGGCACGTGGGCGGGCGTCGAAAAGGCCGTGGACCGAGCATTCTCCGCGACGCACGACCTCGACAAGCCGCGCTTTAGAGGAGAAGTATGCCGTCTTTCGTCGCGGGAGCATGCCCGCGCGTCGCATTGGGGTCGTTTCTTGAAAACGCTGTTCTTTACCGCCTCCGCCCTCGCTCTTTCTCTCAGCTTTGGGGGCGCCTTCGCCCAGCAGCGCGTTCCGGTCCAGGCCCCGCCGACCCCGCCGATCGTCGCCGCCCAGGACATTCCCTATCCGGGCCTGCTGAAGCTGTCGGTCGACACCACCGATCTGGAGCGCAAGATCTTCCAGGTCCGCCAGACCATCCCGGTCGCCAAGGCCGGTCCGATGACCATCCTGTACCCGCAGTGGGTGCCCGGCGGTCACTCGCCCCGTAACGACCTGGACAAGGTGGCCGGCCTGGTGATCACCGCCGGCGGCAAGACCCTGCCGTGGACCCGCGACCCGGTGGCCGTCCACGCCTTCCACTTCGAGGTGCCGGCCGGGGCGACCGAGGTGCAGCTCAGCTACCAGTTCCTGACCCCGGTGAAGGCCGACGTGGGCCGGATCCTGGTCACGCCCGACATGATGAACGTGCAGTTCCTGCAGCTGGGCTTCTACCCGGCCGGCTACTACATGCGCGGCATCCAGATCGAGCCCAGCGTCAAGCTGCCGACGGGCTGGGGCTTCGGCACCGCCCTGGAGAAGGCCTCGACCAGCGGCGACACCGTCACCTTCAAGCCGACCACCTTCGAGACCCTGGTCGACTCGCCGATGTTCGCCGGCCGCTACTACAAGCAGGTCGAGCTGGATCCGGGCGGCCCCGCCCCGGTGCGGCTGAACATGGTGGCCGACAAGCCGGAATATCTGGAGTTCAAGCCCGAGCAGATTCAGGCCCACAAGAACCTGGTGCAGCAGTCCTACAAGCTGTTCGGCTCGCACCACTACGACCACTACGATTTCCTGGTGGCCCTGTCGGACACCCTGGGCGGCATCGGCCTGGAGCACCATCGCTCCAGCGAGAACCGCGTCGCGCCCAAGTACTTCACCGAGTGGGACAAGACCTTCGTCGGCCGGGACCTGCTGCCCCACGAGTTCACCCACTCGTGGAACGGCAAGTTCCGTCGCGGCGCCGACCTCTACGCCCCGACCCTGAACGAGCCCATGCGCGACAGCCTGATGTGGGTCTATGAGGGCCAGACCCAGTACTGGGGCAACGTGCTGTCCGCCCGCTCGGGCCTGCACACCAAGCAGCAGGGCCTGGACGCCCTGGCCGCCACCGCCGCCCTCTACGACACCCGCGCCGGCCGCAACTGGCGCAACGTGCTGGACACCACCAACGACCCGATCATCGCCAACCGCAAGCCGGCCTCGTGGACCAGCTGGCAGCGCAGCGAGGACTACTATTCGGAAGGCCAGCTGATCTGGCTCGACGCCGACACGCTGATCCGCGAGAAGACCGGCGGCAAGAAGTCGCTGGACGACTTCGCCAAGGCCTTCTTCGGCGTCGACAGCGGTTCGTACGTGCCGCTGACCTACGACTTCGACACCGTGGTCCAGACCCTGAACGGCGTGGTGGCCCATGACTGGGCGACCTTCCTGAAGACCCGTGTCGAGGGCCTCTCCGAGCGGGCCCCGCTGGATGGCCTGACCCGCGGCGGTTACAAGCTGGTCTATACCGACACCCCAACCGACTACTTCAAGTCGGCCGAGACGCGGGGCAAGATCGTCAATCTCAGCTACTCGCTGGGGATCACGATCGGCGCCGCCGGCGTGCTGTCGGCGGTCAACTGGGACACCCCGGCCTTCAAGGCGGGCCTGACGGCCGGCGAGACGATCGTGGCGGTCAACGGCACGGCCTATTCCGACGACCTGATCAAGGACGCGGTCAAGGCCACGGCCAAGGCCGACGCCCCGGCGGTCGAACTGCTGATCAAGGACGGCGACCGCTATCGCACGGTCAAGATCGACTATCGCGGCGGCCTGCGCTACCCGCGCCTGGAACGCATCGAAGGCACGCCCGCGCGGCTTGACGACATCTACAGCGCGCGGAAGTAGGCGTTCGCCAAGGCTGGAATGAAGGGGCCGCCGGTGGAAACGCCGGCGGCCTTTTTCGAGCGATCTTGATGTCGCCCTGGGTCGATGAAAGAAAGCACCGCTTCAAGGCTTCGCGCCGACCGACCCGCCGCGTCCCGTGGGACGTCCTCCGTTCAGATTGCACCGTGAGTTTTCCGATGAACCGCATCGCCGGCCTGGTCCTTGGCCTTTCCCTGCTGTCGAGCCCCCTCCTGACGAAGGAAGCCCTCGCCCAGGAAACATCCGCGCCGCCCCAGCTGTCGGCCGCCGTCGATACGTCCAAGGCCCTGGCCGAGGGCCAGGCCTTCCTGGCCAAGAACGCCAAGGCGCCGGGCGTGGTCACCACGGCCTCGGGCCTGCAGTACAAGGTCACGACCTTGGGTCCCAAGACCGGCCCGTCGCCCAAGGTCGGCGACATCGTCAAGGTGCACTACGAGGGCAAGCTGCTGGACGGCACGGTGTTCGACAGCTCGTTCGAACGCGGCCAGGCGGCGATCATGCCGGCCGACGGCCTGATCCCGGGCTGGCTGGAGGCCCTGCCGCTGATGCACGTCGGCGACGAATGGACCCTGTGGATCCCGGCGAACCTGGCCTATGGCGAACGCAGCACCGGCCCCATCCCGGCCAACAGCGTGCTGGTGTTCCGGCTGCGGCTGATCGGCATGCTGGCGGTGGATTGATCTAGTCAGGCTCTTGAGCGCCGTGCTTGATCCGGATGATCTGCACGGCGCGGCCCTTCACACGGTAGCGTACGACATAGGGCCTGATCGCGACCATCTCGCGGACTTCGCCATAGAGCGCCCGACCGCGATGGGGTTGGTCGGTCAAGCTTTCAACCGCCGCGATCAGACGCGAGGCGAACCGCCGTGCCGCCAGGGGAGCCACTTGGGCGATGTAGGCGTGGATGCCTTCGATGTCGCGCCGCGATCGAACCGACCAGGCCACGCGATAGAGGCGTCCCGCATCGTCGTTCATCGGGGTCGAGACCAGTCAGGTCTTGGCGGGGCTTGGCGGGGGAAGCTCCTCGGCCGTTCCCCAGGAGAGGAGCCAAGCCTTCATGGCCTCGTGGCTGATCACGCGGCCCGCGTCGAGATCGGCCAAGCCCTCGGCGTCGGCCGCCATGTCGGCGTCGGTGTCGACCTCGTCAAAGATGGACCGTTCAGGCTTCATGCCTTGAGCCTACCATAGGGACACGGGGAGGGGCAGGGCCCCTCCCTTCAGACCTTCCGGCTCGTCATCAGCGGCTGGATCTTCGTTCCGAAGTTCTCGACCCCGGCCACGAAGTCGTCGAACACCAGCAGCACGCCCGCCGTGCCCTCGACGGCCGCCACCTCGTCCAGCATTCGGGCGACGCTTTCGTACGAGCCCACCAGCGTGCCCATGTTGAGGTTCACCGCCGATTCAGGCGCCGCCAGCTGGGCGGTGTTGGTGGTCGAGCCCGCCGCCGCGTTGGGGGCGGCCTGGTTGGTCAGCCAGGCCAGGGCTTCCTGGTCGGCGCCCGCCCGGTAGGCCTGCCACTTGGCCATGGCCGCCGCGTCGGTCTCGTCGGCGATGATCATGAACAGGATGTAGGAGGCCACGTCGCGGCCGGTCTTGTCGGCGGCGGCCTTCAGGCGGTCGTTGACCCCGCCGAACGCGGTGGGGGTGTTGGTCCCCTTGCCCAGGGCGAAGCTGTAGTCAGCATATTGCGCGGTGAAGGCCAGGCCTTCGTTGGACGAGCCGGCGCAGATCAGCTTGGTGTCTTTCGGGTGGGGGCTGACCCGGCAGTCGGTCATCTCGAAATACTTGCCCTTGAAGTCCGAGACGCCGGTCTCGAGCAGCTCGCGCAGCACGGTCGCGTATTCGGCCAGGTAGTTGTAGCGGTCGGTATAGTGGCCCTCGCCCGGCCACAGGCCCATCTGGTCGTATTCGGCCTTCTGCCAGCCGGTGACCAGGTTGATGCCGAAGCGCCCCGGGGCGATCGAGTCGATGGTCGAGGCCATGCGCGCCACGATGGCCGGCGGGATGGTCAGGGTGGCGGCGGTGGCGAAGATCTTGATCCTGTCGGTCACGGCCGCCAGGCCGGCCATCAGGGTGAAGCTCTCCAGATTGTGCTCCCAGAACTGGGTCTTGCCGCCGAAGCCGCGCAGCTTGATCATCGAGAGGGCGAAGTCGAAGCCGTACTTCTCCGCCTTCTGGACGATCTCCTTGTTGAGCTCGAACGACGGCATGTACTGCGGAGCCGCCTCGGAGATCAGCCAGCCGTTGTTGCCGATCGGAATGAAGACGCCGATTTCCATATCAATTCCCCTCTCGAATTTTCACATCGGCTGTCATCCCGGAAACGGCGAAGCCGTTGTCCGGGGCCGCCGGAAGCTCTGAGTTCACGCGTCGGTCCCGGATCTTCGCGCTGCGCGCTTCGTCCGGGATGACAAGTTTGGTGCAGGTCATCCCGCGTCCCCCCTCAGGAAGTCCAAGACGCTTGCGTTGAACGCCTCGGCCGCCGTCACGGTGAAGCCGTGGCCGCCCCAGGGCGCGATGTCGAGCACGGCGTTGGGCAGGCGCTCGGCCAGGCGGCGCGAGCAGGCCAGGGGAACGAGCATGTCGTCGGCGCTGGCGCTGACCAGCACCGGGCAGACGATGCGTTCCAGCTCGGCGTCGATGTCGAACGCGAGCAGGGCCTGGATGCGCGCCCGCATCACGTCGGGCGCCGGGAAGCCGTGGATGTGGTGGACCTCCTCGGCCTCCAGCCGCGCGTGGTTGGCGCTCAGCCAGTCGGCCGGGTAAAGGAACAGCGGCTGGGCGTGCACATAGGCGGCGATGCCGGTGTTGTTCAGCAGGGCCAGGCGGGTGTCGAAACAGCGCTTGATGTGCGGGTCGGGCCGCGACCAGCCGTTGACCACCACCAGCTTGCCGATGCGGCCGGGGTGGTTCAGGGCCAGGGCCAGGCCGGCGTTGCCGCCCGCCGCGTGGCCCACCAGGTGGGCGCGGTCCAGGCCCAGGGCGTCCATGACCTTGACGATGTCGTCGCCCATGGCGGCCACCGTGTGCGGATCGGTCAGGGTCCGCACGCTGCGGCCCGTGCCGCGATGGTCGTAGAGCACCACCCGGAAACGGCCGAGCAGCGCCTTCATCTGCGGCGCCCAGAAGGCCCCGGAACCGCCGAGGCCGGCCGACAGGATCACCGTCCCGCGATCCGCGGCGGGACCGCCGTGAACCTCGTAGTACAGGCCGTCGACGGTCCCGGAATGCATCGTCTATTTCTTGCCGATGTGGGCGACGGACGCGATCTCGACCACGAAGCCGGGCTTCACCAGGCCGCACTGGATGCAGTAGCGGGCCGGCTTGTCGCCGGGGAAGTACTCGGCATAGACCTTGTTGATGGTCTGGTAGTTGGACCAGTCGGTCAGGAAGATGTGGTTCATGGTCACGTCGTCCATCGTCCCGCCGGCGGTCTCGATCACCGACTTGATGGTCTCCAGAACCTGCCGCGTCTGGGCCTCCGCGTCGTCGGGGAAGGCGACGTTGTTGTCCTTGTCGAAGGCCAGGGTGCCCGAGACGTAGACGATCCCGTCGGCCAGGGTGCCCGGCGAGAAGGGGGCGATGGGCGTACCCGTGCCGGGCGGGAGGATGACGGTCTTGGGCATGTGGGTGTTCTCCGATGGTTGTGAGGCCCTGCGTCCTTCGAGGCCGCTGCGCGGCGCCTCAGGATGAGGAATTCAGAAGGCTCAAACGGTCCTCATCCTGAGGTGCGAGGCGTAGCCGAGCCTCGAAGGACGCAGGGCGCTCTTCACGCTCCGCCCTCCCGCTGCCCCACCGCCCCCTTGAAGTCCGCCGTGGTCGAGACCCAGCCGAAGAAGGTCTCGATGTTGTAGAGCGCCGCCTTCTGCACGAAGTCCGGACCCGCCTGGTGGGTGGCGTCCTCCAGCACCGTGCCGAAATATTCCAGGAAGAAGCCGTCGCGCAGCGTCGACTCCACGCAGACATTGGTGGCGATGCCCACGAACACCAGGTGCCGGACGCCGCGCGAGCGCAGCACGCTGTCCAGCTGGCTGTTGAAGAAGCCGCTGTAGCGGGTCTTGTGCAGCTGGATGTCGCCCGGCTGGGGCTTCAGGTCGTCGACCAGCTCGTAGTCCCACGTGCCGCGCGCCAGCAGCTTGCCGTGCAACTCGGGCCGGGCGCGCATGGTCTTCAGGGCGTTGGACTTGTGCCAGTTGGGCGAGCCTGGGCCGCCGGCCTCGACATAGTCGCCGTCCCAGCCGTTCTGGAAATAGATCACCGGCATGCCCGCGCCCCGGGCCACCTCCAGCACGCCCTTGATCTTGTCGATCACCGCCGCCGCGCCGCTGATGTCGAAGCCGGCCAGGTCCAGATAGCCGCCGGGCGAGGCGTAGGCGTTCTGCATGTCGATGACGATCACCGCGGTCTTGTCGACCGGCAGGGCGATCGGCTCGGGCCGGGCCGGCAGCATCAGGGTGTCGGGTGTCGTCATACGCTCATGCCCTAGAGGTGAGCGACGCAGGTAAGACCATAGCGAAGCGGGGCGCAATCGATCGATGACCGCCGATACGCGATTGCCCGCGGGGCGCCCAGGTCTTGGGCTAATTCAGAAATGACTTACTAGGTTTGGCCTTGCCGGGCCTCTCGGCCCATCCCTTTCAGCCGTCATTCCCGCCCTTGTGGCGGGAACCCCTCCATCCGCCGCAAGGCAGGGGTGTGGCGCGCCAGCGCGCCAAGGCCTCTCACCGTCAGCTGAACCAGGGGTTCCCGCCACAAGGGCGGGAATGACGATGAGGGGATCGTAAGAATGTGAACCCGCCTCAGCCGCCGTCCCCCTCGGCCTCTTCCTTGCCGGTCTTGGGCAGCGACAACGTGATCACGCAGACCAGGCCGCTGGGGCGGTAGTCGACGCGGGCCTCGCCGGCCAGGTCGGACTTCAGGCTGGCGGCGATCAGGCGGGTGCCGAAGCCCTTGCGGGACGGCGGCGACACGGTGGGGCCGCCGCGCTCCTCCCAATGCAGGGTCAGGCGATGCTGCGCGCCGGGATCGACGTGCCAGACCACCGTCACCGAACCCTCGGGGACCGACAGGGCGCCGTACTTGACCGCGTTGGTGCCCAGCTCGTGGAACACCATCGACAGGGCCAGGGCGGTGTTGGGCGTCAGGGCCACCGGCGGGCCGGCCAGCACCGTCCGGTCCAGATAGGGTTCGAGCGTCTCCTCCAGGATCTCCTTGAGGTCGGCGCCCTCCCAGACGCTCTGGGTCAGCAGGTCGTGGGCCCGGGCCAGGGCCATGATCCGCTCGTTGAACGCGTGCAGGCCGGGGGTGTCGGCGGGCCGGCCCAGGCTCTGGCGCGCCAGGGACTGCACCGTGAACAGGGTGTTCTTCACCCGGTGGTTCAGCTCGTTGATCATCAGCTGCTGGCGCTGGTGGGCGCGCAGCTCCTCGGCCTCGCGGGCCCGAAGTTGGGCGGCGGCGTCGTGCAGGGCCCAGCGCACCTCGGCGATCTCGCGGAAGCGGTCGGGGACCAGGGGGATCTCCTCGCCGGCCGCCATGGCCTTGGCGTCGGCCCCCAATCCGCGCACCGCGGCCGAGATGTCGCGCGACACCGACAGGGCCACCGTCGCGCCGATGATCAGCAGCAGCAGACTGGCCACGGTCAGCCACCCCACCGACGACCAGTTGGCCCGGCTCAGCTCGGTCCGGGGCACGCCGACGATGAACGACCAGCCGGTGCTCGCCGAACGGCTGAAGGCCGAGAGGGTGGCCGTGCCGTCCAGCGTGTGGCTCAGCGTGACCCCCTCGTTGCCCTTGGCCATGGCCTTGCTCATGTCGGCGCTGACCCTGCGGCCGATGAAACGGTCGATGTCCTTCGAGCGCGCCACCACCTGGGCGTTGCGGTCGACGATGCTGGCCGTCCAGCCGCGCGGAATGTTCTGGCCGGCGAAGATCGATGAGAAGGCCTGGGGCGACTGCTGATAGGCCAGGTCGTACAGCTTGCCGTCGACGATGACCGGCATGTCGATCGACACGAGGGGCGGGAACGGGGCGTCCGGCGGGGGGAGCACCAGGTTCGACACCGAGGTGCGGCCGGCGCGGATGGTCCGCCAGCGAGACTCCGACGCGCCGATCTTGGGCGGAGGCGTACCGACGGGATATCGGGTGTTGACCAGCTGACCCCGGTCGTCGAGCAGCACGATCCAGCCGTTGGTTCCCTTCACGGCGGCCCGGGCCTGACGTTCGAAGGCGGGAATGTCGCCCGAGATCAGGGCGGGCGAGACGGCCAGGGTCTGCAACACGCTCTGGCCCTGGCCGGCCTGGCGGTCGGTGGCCAGCAGCAGGGCGCGGGTGGTGGCCATCAGCTGCCGCTCGTAGCGCGCCCGGCTCTCGCCGAACTCGGCCCGGGCCAGCAGGGCCATGAACAAGGTCGCCGGGACCACCAGGCTCAGGGCCATCAGCAGCAGGCGCCGCCGCACGGTGCCGGCGGCCAGCGAGGACGAACTGGAGACGGGGTCGGGGGCGACCGGTTCTGGCAAAGGCGGGCTCGTCCTGGGGGCTCGCGCCCAACAGAAAGCGACCGCCGCGCCGGGTCAAGCGGTTAGCCGTTTGGGGCGTCGCGCGGCCGCATGGCAACCTTGAGCGCGCCTGGGGGGTTTGTTGCTCAGCCCACGGCAAAGATGTCGGGGATTTTGGGAGACATCACAGCATGCGCATCGTGACCATCGCGGCCGTCGCCGCCCTCGCCCTGGGCGTCACCGCCTGCGGAGAAAACAAGGCCGAGAAGGCCCAGGAAGCCGCCGCCGCCAGCGATTCGGCCGCCGCCTCGAGCCAGCAGGCCGCCGACGCCGCCGAGACCGCCGCCCAGGCCAGCGCCACCGCCGCCGCCACCGGTTCGGAAGCCGACCAGAAGGCCGCCGGCGACGCCGCCGCCGCCGCGGGCGAACAGTCCGAGAAAGCCGGCGACCAGGCCGAGAAGGCCGGCGACAAGGCCAAGGACGCCGCCCACTAAGGCGTCCCCGATCGGTGCGTGGTCCTCGTCCTTCGACAAGCTCGGGATGAGGACCATGTCGCGCGCCGAGGCCATGAACCACCCGAGCCTGTCGAAGGATGCGCGGCCGGCCCCTTTTTTCATGCGGGCGGAGCGAAGCGCTCGGCGGGCGCGTTGTCTCCGCATGGCCAAAACCCGCAAGACGACCCCGCGCCGCAAGGCGCCCGCCTCGGACACCTTCGCCCTGGCGACGGCCGGCGCCGAACTGGCCCTGGCCTCGCTGCGGGTGGTCAACGCCCGCACGCCGATGATCATCCAGGCCTTCAACGATCCGATGCGCGGCAACTATGCCGAACTGACGCGCATGGTCTCGGAAAAGCCCCTGGCCTTCGCCCAAGGCGCCTCGGCCGGCGGACCGGCCTGGTTGGCCATGGCTGACGAGTCCAACCGCTATCTGGCCCAGGCTTGGAAGACGCCCAGCTACGGCCTGGCGCCGACCCTGTCGGCCTCGCTGGGCGCCTTCGCGTTCTGGGGGCGGATGATGTCGCTGGGCGTGGCCTGGCAGTCGGCGATGCTGGCCCCGATCCACGCCGCCGCGACGACCAACGCCCGCCGCCTGGGCCCCAAGGCCTGACTGGAAAGTCCGCGCCCCTCGCGGCGGAAAGCACGTTTTCCCTAGCCGCGCGGCGGAAAAGCCCCTCATCCTGACATCCAACGAAGCCGAAGGCGGCGCCAGACCGCCTCGGCCAGTGCGAGGAGACATGTCGCCCATGACCGGACCCGCCCCCGGAGCCGCCCCTGGACCCGCCCAAGGACCGGCGATCGATTTCGATCGCATGACGACCCTGGGCGACGTCGCCCGCTATCACCACGAGGTCCGGCCCGAGGCGACGGCCCTGGTGTTCGAGGGCCGCTCGACCACCTTCGCCGACTTCGACCGCCACACCGACCAGGTCGCCAACGCCCTGCTGGCCGAGGGCCTGACCAAGGGCGACCGCATCGCCTATGTCGGCAAGAACAGCGACCACTATTTCGAGCTGCTGTTCGGCGCGGCCAAGGCCGGGGTGGTGCTGGCCCCGATCGGCTGGCGCCTGGCCCCGCGCGAGATCGCCTACATCCTGGGCGACGCCGAGGCCCGGATGGTGTTCGTCGGCCCCGAGCTGCTGGCCCATGTGCGCGACGTGGCCGTGCTGATGCTGGACCAGCCGGTGGTCATCGCCATGGAGGCCAACGCGTACGGCCATCCCACCTTCGAGGACTGGCGCGACGCCTTCGGCTGCGAGCCGCCCAACGCCGAGATCACGCCCGCCGACATCGCCGTCCAGCTCTACACCTCGGGCACCACCGGCCGGCCCAAGGGCGCGATGCTGACCCATGCCAACGTCCTGACCACCCGCAAGCTGGCGGCCCAGGCCGACATGGACTGGAACCGCTGGGGTCCCGACGACGTCAGTCTGGTGGCCATGCCCGTGGCCCATATCGGCGGCACCGGCTGGGGCGTGGTTGGCCTCGTCAACGGCGCCAAGGGCGTGGTGGCCCGCGAGTTCGACCCGACCAAGGTGCTGGACTTCATCGAGAAGGACCAGGTGTCAAAGATGTTCATGGTGCCGGCGGCCCTGCAGATCGTGGTGCGTCTGCCCCGGGCGCGCGAGATCGACTACGGCCGCCTGACCCACATCCTGTACGGGGCCGCGCCGATCCCGCTGGACCTGCTGCGCGAGTGCATCGAGGTGTTCGGCTGCGGCTTCGTCCAGCAGTACGGCATGACCGAGACGACCGGCACGGTGGTCTATCTGCCGCCGCAGGACCACGACCCGGCCGGCAACGCCCGCATGCGCTCGGCCGGCCTGCCGATGCCCGGCGCCGAGCTGAAGATCCTCGGCGAGAACGGCCAGAGCCTGGGTCCGGGCGAGGTGGGCGAGGTGGCCGTGCGCTCGCCCGCCAACATGGCCGGCTACTGGAAGCTGCCCGAGGCGACGGCCGACACGATCACCCCGGACGGCTGGTTGCGCACCGGCGACGCGGGCTACATGGACGAGGACGGCTATCTGTTCATCCACGACCGCGTGAAGGACATGATCATCTCCGGCGGCGAGAACATCTATCCGGCCGAGGTCGAGAGCGCCGTCTACGGCCATCCGCACGTGGCGGAGGTGGCGGTGATCGGCGTGCCCGACGACACCTGGGGCGAGGCGGTCAAGGCGGTGGTGGCCCTCAAGCCCGGCGCGCCGCAGGATCCGGCCGACATCATCGCCTTCGCCAAGGGCCGCATCGCCGGCTTCAAGGCGCCCAAGACCATCGACTTCATCGAGGCCCTGCCGCGCAACGCCTCGGGCAAGATCCTGCGGCGCGAACTGCGCGAGCCCTATTGGGTCGGCAAGGAACGGCGGGTTAATTAGGTCTCTGGAACGCCCTCGTCGAAGGACGAGGACGGCTCAGGAACGTTTGCCGTTTCACGACCCCGCTCTCGTGGCGGGGCTATTGCCTATGATCCAAAACGGTTGTCATCCCGGACGAGCGCGCTGCGCGAAGATCCGGCAACTGTGTCTCACGCTCGGAAGGGCTGCTGATCTCGCAGGACGGCGTTTGCGGTGATCAGCAGCTTTCGGGCGATGGCTATGAAGGCCAGCTTGGGGGGCTTTCC
>Ga0101941_1000641_pt1 | contig 48947 bp, 50 predicted proteins | sample DewCreD2012metaG_3_FD_75242 | JGI IMG/M metagenome (GOLD analysis project Ga0101941, IMG submission 75242) | Hot spring sediment bacterial and archeal communities from British Columbia, Canada, to study Microbial Dark Matter (Phase II) - Dewar... ... | reverse complement strand
CTGGCGCGAGCGCGCCCAGCAGCCAGAAGACCAGCCCCCACACGCCGCTGAGCGTCAGCGCAACACCCATCAGCCACCGCCGCCCCATATGCTGCACCGTGCTGCTGGCAGTGGGGAGGATAAGCGCGACGGTGAGCATGGCGGTCATCAGGGCGAGCGCGCCCGTCGCAGCGGTCGCGCTGCTGGCGAGCCAAAAGCGCGCGTCGTGGGGCAATCACAGGCGCGCCAGCAACGCCGCCGCAAGTTGCACGCCCGCAAAGGGCAGCGCAGGGGACAACGCCAGCATCGTCGCTTGCGTGCGCAGGGGGATGGGCAACGCCTTGCGCTCTGCGGCGCGGCGCAGCGCGTAGACGAATCCCCAGTACGCGCCGAGCGCGGCGACAACCGCCGAAACCGCCTGCGCCCCGACGAAGGCGTACCGCTGCGCCACGCGCTGTGCCTGCGGGATGCGGGCAAGTTGGCTCTCCAGACGCGTCCAATCGCCCGCGCCTGCCGCGTTATCGGCTTCGATGGCGGCGGCAAGGCGCACGAGGGCGGGCAGCAGCCCCGCGGCAAGGGGCGACGCAAGCGCCATGCTGAACAGTGCCGGTGCCATGCCAAGCGCGTGCGCACGCCATGCGGTGAGCCACTCGCCCCACAGCAGTGCGCGTGCGCTGCGGGGCGTCCAGCGCGTGAAGCCCGCGGGGGTGCGGAGCCGCCTATCGGCGAGTCGCCCCGCCCGCGCCTGCAGGTATGCGCCGTAGGGGTCGCTTTCGGCGCGCTGTTCGGCGGCGCGCGCCTGCGCCAGCGACGCGCACACCTCGTACAAACGCGCCCGACGCCAGAGCAATAGCCCGCTTGCGATGAGCAACGCGCCCAGCCACAGCAGGAACCCGTACCCGACGGCGGGCGAGACGCCCACATAGCGCGCCATCGCCGCGTCCGCCAGCCCGCGCACAGGCAGCAGCAACGCATGGAGGGGCTGCCAGTCCATCGCCTGCCCCAGCGCGGCGCGCAGGTCGGTTCCTGCCAGCGCAAGCCCGCCCGTGCGCACGACCAGCAGCGCAAGGCACGCAGCAGTCCAGCCCCACAGCCCCCACGCGACCCACCGCCGTACGCCGCGCCCCGACAACTCGGCGTCCTCCAGCACGACGCCCCACAATAGCCCCGCGCCGTACACCACGACGCACAGCAACGGGTACGCCAGCAGCGCAAGTGCCACTCCAGCAGGCGCGCGCATCAGATGCGTCTCGCGCGCCGCGCCCTCCACCACCAACAGCCCATAGACCGCCATCGGCAGCAGCAGCGATAGCGCGCGCGCCAGCGCCAGCCCCAAAACAGGCGCAGCGACGGCAAGGGCGTCGCAAACAGGTAGTCCACATCGCTCTCATGCACCACGCCACGAGTAGCGTTTAGTGCTGCAGGCCGCAATCCGAAACACCAGAAACCAGCCGTGCAGGAGAACGGCAATCGCCACTAAGCCCTGCACCTGCTCCTGCGCCGACAGCCCGCCCAGCAGGAGCTGCGCCGTTTCAGGGTCGGGACTCGACTCCAGCAGTTCGCCCACCTCGTCATACGCGAGGTAGCCCACAATCGCGAGGGCGCGCAGCGCGCGGAGCGGGCTGGCGAGCAGGCGGCGCAGACCATTCAGCACGGTGCGCAGGGTCAGATAAGTAATCGCCCAAGCAACAGAGCGCGCCACGAAGCGTTTACCTCCCAAATCAAGCGACCTGCCTCGCGCAGATGCTTGAGAACAGCCGCTTAGTCTTATACCAACCACGTGGGCAAAGTTTATGAAAATAAGCGTAATGAACAACTCCCCTCCTTAAGGTTCCCCCTGCACGCAGGAGGAACCGCGAGGGCGCGCGGCTCGGTTCCCCTCGCGAGCGGGGGGAACCTGCAGGAGGGGGGCAATTCATGAACTTTGGACGCGCGATTGGTCTTATCGTCTACCTGTATGCACCAATAGTACCCCAACTCAAGGTATAATCTTTTCGTATGGCGCTCACGGAAAGCGACTTGACGGAGTTCCTGCGCTTGCTGGAGGGGGATGAGACGCTCCAGCTGGACTTCGCGCGCGCGTTCCTGAAGGAACGGGTCGTGCGCAAGCTCATGGCGCTGGATCCCGAGCTGCGCGAGGCGTTTCGCTCGGCTGTGTTGACGGAGGAGCTGCTCCGCCTGCCGACAGTTGTTGCAGAGTTGGATCAGTTTGTGCGCCAGCACGCGGCGGAGACCGACGCACGCTTCGATCGGGTGGAGCAAGCGATAGAGGGCGTGCGCGAGGAGTTGCGGGGCGAGATTCAAGGCGTGCGCGAGGAGTTGCGGGGCGAGATTCAAGGCGTGCGCGAGGAGTTGCGTCAGGAGTTCCGCGAGGGAATAAAACAGGCGCGTCAGGAGTTCCGCGAGGGAATAAAACAGGCGCGTCAGGAGTTCCGCGAAGAGATTGGGCAAGTGCGCGAGGAGTTCCGCGAGGGACTACAACGGGTGCAAGCGGAGGTGAGCGGCTTGAGCAACTGGAGACAGGGCGAGACGGGACGCCGCGAGGGTGACCAATACGAAGTTTACATCGTGGCGAACGCCGTCACGGTGTTCGGGGATGGCGAGGGCGGCTCCCCGCGACGCGATTACGAGGTGCGACGCCACTTGCTCGCACTCTTCCGCGAGGCGGGCGTCGACCTGACGACCATTGAAGAGGCGGACAGCCCTCTGGTCGCGGATTTGGTCTGGTGGCGGGGCAATCGCTACTGCGTTGTGGAGATCTCGGTGAAGGTGGATGAATACGACATCTCCCGTGCGAAAGCGCGCGCGGAGACGCTCAAACTTGCGGGTGTGGAGGTGATGCCCGTGGTCATCGGCAGCGCGTGGGCGTATGAGGACGCCCGCGACGAGGCGCAAGAGGCGGGCGTCGAATGGCGCGTCGGGAAAGAGTACTCGCAGGGGCTTATTGAGTATCGCCGCAGCCAAACAGTGTAGCCTACGGATTGAGCCCCAACTGGTCGGCAATCCCTTGCAGTGCGCGCACGACATGTTCCACATGCTCGTCGAACGGGATGCCCAGCTCGTCTGCTCCCTGCAGCAGGTCGTCGCGGTTGACCCCCCGCGCGAAGCCTTTCTCCTTCATGCGCTTGCGCACCGATTCGGGCGTGACCGCGCTGAGCGTGCGCCCTTTGACCAGCGCGACGGCGATCACGAAGCCTGAGATTTCGTCGCAGGCGAAGATGGCGCGCTCCAGCAGGCTCTCGCGTGGGATGCCCGTGTGGTTCGCGTGTGCGCCGACCGCGCGGATAATCACCTCTGGCGCGCCCCGCTCGCGCAGAATCTCCATCCCGCGAAACGGGTGCTCCTCCAGCGACGGGTAGCGTTCGTAGTCGAAGTCGTGCAGCAGCCCCACAACACCCCAGAGTTCCTCGTCCTCGCCGAAGAGCCGTGCGTAGTAGCGCATGCACGCCTCCACCGCCAGCGCGTGGCGGCGTAGGTTCTCCGACTGCGTGTATTCGCACAGCAGGTTCCAAGCCTCGTCGCGCGTCATGGGTTCGTCTCCGTGTCGTTTCGCTTGCGCGGTTCGGGCAGCGTCCAGGGCGGTTCGAGTTTACCCTGCGCATCTCGTCGCAACAGCAGCAGGCTGGGCGCGCGCGTGCCGACATGCCCGTCCGCGTGCAGCACATTGACGCCCTTGCCGTGAAAGCTGCGCAGGTTGTCGGGCGTCCAGTCGCCGTCGTCGCGCCGTCGCCAGACGGCAAGGCGCGTGATGAAGCGCGAGCTGTCGGTCGGCTTGCGCAGCGCGTCGTCGTAGCCCAGCACGAAGCCGTCGTTGCCCCCAAGCAGCGGGTTCGGGTTCAGCGAGCCGAGCTGACCCCCTGCGAGGCTGTCGGCAATCAGCACGCTGAGTCCAGGGTTGGGCAGGTCTTCGAGGCGCACGCCTGACAGGGGCGCGTAGAAGCCGTACGACAGGCGCAGGGTCTTGTCGGCTTCGCGTGGGTGGCTAATAACGGTGCTGCCGCCTGTCGGGTCGGCGGGGCACTGCAAGGCGCGTTGCAGGTCGCGCCGCATGTAGCTGCTAATGCACAGCACCCAAGTGAGCGGGCGTCCTGCCGCATCGGTCTGCGGCGAGCCGTCGGGGTTCGCGTAGTACGCCAGCGGCAGCGTGTTGGCGTAGTCCAGCTGGTACAGGTTAATCGCCGTCGCGATGTCCTTCAGGTTCGACAAACAGTCCGCCGTGCGCTTGATGTCTACCAGTTGGCGGTAGAGCGGAATGAGAATCGCAACGACGGCGATGACGGCAACGGCAATCGCGAGCTTCTCCAGTTGGGTCAGTCCGTAGCGTCTCATCGGGCGTAGGAGTAGGCGTCGGTGTCCCAGAAGCCGAGTTCACGAATGAGCTGGGTCGCCTCTTCGCGCTGCACAAGCAGGGCAGTGCCCGGTCCGTTGCGCACGGGCAGCGTCTCGGTGCGGATTTGGTCGTCGCTGAGCTGGCGGGCGAACAGCGCGAGTGCAAGCAACTGCTCGAACTCCATCGTGGTGCGGGTGTGGCGCAGCCCCGCCGCCAGCACCTGTGGCGCACGCATCCACACACTGGGGTCTTTGAGCCGTTCCTTCACCGCGCGCATGAACTTCTGCTGGCGTTCGATGCGGTGGAAGTCGCTGTCGGTGTGGCGGAATCGCACATACCCCAGCGCCTGCTTGCCGTTCAGGCGCTGCACGCCAGGCTGCAGGTCTACATGCAGGTCGCCCCAGTTATCGTGGTAAACCATGCGTTTCTCCACCTCGATGGTGACCCCGCCGAGCGCGTCGATGGCTTCCTCGAAGGCTTTGTAGCTGACGATGACCACATGGTCAATCTGCAAGTTGCCCAGCAGGTTGCTGACGGTTTCCACCAGCAGTCTGGGACCGCCGAGCGCGTGCGCCGAGTTGATTTTGCCCCAGCCGTGGCGGGGGATGCGCACGAGCGTATCGCGCGGGATGGAGAGCGCGTGGATGCGCTGGTTAACAAAATCCACCTGCGCGACGAGGATGGTGTCGGTGCGCGCCATGCTGTCCACCACGCGCTTGCGGTTATCGCGGTTCTCGTCCGCACCGACCACAAGGATGGTAAGCTTGCGCTTACCAGGGAAGGCGTTGTCGGGCTTGGTCTCGCCTGTGATGTAGGCGACGACAGCGCGGCTGACCGTGCCCTCGCTGGCGAAATGCAGATAGCCCAGCGCGGTTCCCAGCACCAGCCCGCCTGTCCAGAACATGAGCCAGAAAATCGCCCAGAACACGCGCCGCATCCGTGCGCCTCGCCGTTGCGGCGTTGCCGTCCCTTGCCTGCTGATTGCGCGATTCATTCGGTAGGATTGTACCCCGCGCGGCTACTCGTCGGGTTCGGCTTCGGGCAGCTCCTCTTCGGTCGGCTCGGGCGTGAAGAGCGCGTCGGGTCGGCTGAGCCGCTTGGCGAGCGTCTCCTGCGTCAGCGCGGACAGCACAATCTGCCCGCTGCTCAAAAAGACCACGCAGCGGGTGCGCCGCCCCTGCGTGGCGTCAATCAGGCGCGTCCCCTCCCGACGCAGCTGCTGCACCAGCCGCTTCACAGGCGCGGAATCGATGCGCACCAGCGCGACGATCTTGTCCGTCAGCACGAAGTTGTAAAAGCCCACATTCAACAGCGGGGGCACAGACGATGTGCGTTCGTCATGAATCATAGCGCGACGCGATTCGGCGCAAACGGCGCGACTCCTGCCCCTTGAATTCGGCAGGCGCGGTTGGGTATACTACGCGCTGCCGTGGGGCGGTAGCTCAGCTGGGAGAGCGCTAGAATCGCACTCTAGAGGTCGGGGGTTCGAATCCCCTCCGCTCCACCACCATTCCCCTGCGAGCTTAGAACGCCAATCGGCTATAGGTTGTGTGCCCTTGACAGGGCGATGCGCCGATTCTGGTTCTCGCTTGTTCCGCATGATTCAGCCTCCCGTCGTCAGGTTGATCTGAGCGGGGCAGCCTCGTCGCGCTCGCCTGTCACCCGAAAGCCTGCCGCCGCCATACCCCGCTGCACGGCTGGGATTTTCGAGCAGACCTCCCACACATAGCCCGTGCGGTGGTTCTCCAGCGCGAGCAGCATCATGCCCAAGTCGATGCCGATGACCTCTGGGTCGTACCAGTCGCGGTCTACATTGAAGGCGTTGCCGAAGCCGTAGCGTCCCCAGAGGCGGGCGTGGTAGCGGTCGTAGATGGCTTTTGCCGCGCGCTGGCTGAGGTCGGGCGTGAAGATGATGGAGGTCATCGCGGCGGTCGGGGCGACCGTGCCGTCGTGTTCCACCCAGCCCGGCGCGCCGTAGGCGCGGTAGCCGTCGGGCCCGTCGCTGGCGGTCAGCCCCCACACATCCGCATCGTAGGTCTTGTAGCGGGCGCGATGCTCGATGCAGAACGCCCGCTGCGCCAGCGTCGCGTTGCGCGAGGAGATCCAGTAGTTGTAGCCCAATCGATCGCGCCGCCCGCGCAAGTCCAGATAGAGGTGGCTCATCTGGTGAATGAACAGCGGTCCGCCCAGCAGCAGTTCGTACTCCTTGTAGTGCACGATGGGGCGTCGCCATGCGTCCCAGCAGTCCTTGGGGATGGGGTTCGGCGCGCCCATCGCCAGCACATAGAGGAACATATGCTCGGCGTACTCGTCCCAGCGGTTGGCGAGGAAGCCCGTTTCGGGTTTCCAGCCGTGCCCCAGCGTGCGCGCGTGCGGTTTCGCGCCACCGTCGGTCAGCATCCACTGGAAATCCATCCGCTCGTAGAACAGGTTCACCTTGCGCGTAAGGGGCGCGTCCTCGAAGGCGTGCGCGGCGAACAGCGCGCCCATCACGAACAGCCCCGTGTCGATGGACGAGAGTTCGCTTTGCCACATCCGCTTGCCGCTCTCCCAGTGGATGAAGTGATAGAGCCAACCGCGCTGGTGTTCCAGTTGGAGGTGTCCGTCCATCATCCGATGGGCTCGGCGGAGCGCTTCCGTGCGGGAGAGCCAGCCGCGGCGAACGGCTATCGGCAGGCTCGCCAGCGCGTAGCCGCTCGCCGCGATGCTGGAGACCTCAAAGCGGTCGCGCTCGTGGTTGTGGGCGCGGTCTTTGGTGAACCCGCTGTCGGGGTGCGTCTCGCGCCAGAAAAAGTCGAACGCACGCTTCGCCAACTGTTCCAGAAGCGTCTGCGTGTCCATCATGGGCAGGGGATACGGTTCATCAGCGTATAGCAGAAGGTGTTCAGCCATCGGATGTCGGGGTTGCCGCCCGTGATGTCGTTCGGGTTGCACGGGTTATACTGCCACATGTTGAGCGTGCCTGCGCTTTGGGTGCAGGTGCGCTCGTAGGGCAGGTATTTCGCGTGTCCGTCGGCGAAGATAATCGTGCTGTGTCGGTCGCTGCCGCGATGTTTCGCGCCCCAGTTGGAGCCAATCGCGCCCCAGTTCGCGAAAAACGACATCCACGGTCCGTAGTCAGGGTAAACATCCTTGTTTTCGGCGACCAGCAGCGCATTGGCGGGGCTTTCGATGTTGCGCAAGCCGTAGCCGCGTCCCGCCCACCATTCGCTGCTGCCTGGCGCGCCGCCCACGCGGAAGAAGGCATGGTAGTAGAAGTATCCGCGCATAAAGCGAGGCTCAGGCGTGTTGGCGCAACTGGCTTGCTCGTCGGCAATCCGCGCGGCAGGGTTCGTCGGGCAACGGTACAGGTCGGTGTTCTTGACATAGGCGTTCACCAAGTGCTTCCAGTTGCGCCTAAAAACCGTCCAAGTGTCCGTGCCGCCCGGTTGCCATATCTGGGCTTGGCAGGTGGGCGCAGACTCATCGCGTCGGGGTGGAAGAATGAAGAATCTCGTCGTAGTCGTCGGCGTACATCATTATGCCCAGACCAATCTGTCGGGCGTTGCTCGTGCAGGTCGTTAGGCGCGCCGACTCGCGCGCCTGCGCAAACACAGGAAACAGAATCGCTGCCAGTATCGCAATAATCGCGATGACCACGAGTAGCTCGATCAGTGTGAAGCCGTCTCTTCGCATAGTTCACCTCACTGTGTTTGGGGAGTGTTGGGAGGGGTTGATGCCCAAGGCGGGGGCGGCGTGCCGGGTGGGAGTTCGCCTGGGCGCATGGGCTTGCCCGCGCCTGCCTGTTCGGGCGTCAACTCGCCCGCAGGCGTGCGGAAGAAGAAGTAATAACCCAGCGCGACCGCCACGATAAGCAGCGCAATCGCGCCCCATGCAAGTTTCGGATCGAGTTCGGTCTTCATCAGTGCGCCTCCTTGAGTGCGCCGCAGGAGCCGCGTACCTGCAGCACAGGCTCGAACACCAGCGTCTTCTGGAGTAGCGGCTTGCCCTCGATGAGGTTCACCAGCATCTCCAGCGCGGTGGCAGCCATTGTCTCGATGGGCTGGCGGACGCTGGTCAGCGGCGGGTTCGTGTGGTCGCAGGTCTCGGTGGAGTCGAAGCCGATGACGGCGATGTCTTCGGGCACGCGCAGCCCCTGCTCGATGCACAGGTTCATCGCGCGGATGGCGACCTCGTCGCTCCACGCGAAGATAGCCGTCGGGCGCTTGGGCGCGTGCAGCAGCTGCACCAGCCGACTCAGGTCTGCGCCGCCGTAGTGCGCGGGGATGATGTAGTCTTCGGGCAGCGAGAGCCTATACCGCTGCAGCGTCTCGCGGTAGCCCTGCAGGCGGTCTAACGCGCTGCATGCGGTCGGCGGTCCCGCCAGATGCACGATTCGCTCGTGCCCCAGCCGTATTAGGTGTTCGGTTGCCAACTGTGCGCCCTTGTAGTTGTCGCAGTCCACCCAGTAGGCGCTGGGGTGTGGGCTGCGCGTGAAAAACAGCACATGCGGGAAGTCGCGTTCCAAGAGCAGGGGATGGAGCGGGTCGTTGTAGTCGCGCAGCAGCAGTGCGCCGTCCACGCGCCCATCCATCAGTGAGTGCGCCTCCAGCTCAATCGTCGGCTGCGCGCGGGTGTGCAGCAGGATGTCGTAGCCCAGCTCGGTCGCTTTGTACGAGACGCCGCGCATCAACTCGTTGGTGAAGCCCGACCAGCCCTGAAAGATGGCGGGGAACTGCAGCACGATGGCGATGGCGTCGGCGCGCTGGCGCGCCAACGCGCGGGCGACCGCGTTCGGGTAGTAGCCCAGCTCCTGCACCGCCGCCAGCACGCGCTGGCGCGTCGCCTCGCTAATCGGCACGGCGGTCGGACGGTTGTTCAGGATGTTGGAGACCGTCACCTTCGAGACGCCCGCCCGCCTTGCGACATCGTCCAGAGTAATCCGCCGCTTGCTCATCGCTCCATAACACTCGAAGGGTTCCCCCCTGCAGGTAGGGGGGAACACAGAGTCAGGTATTAGTTGCCGCAGCCTGTCCCGAAGTTGAACAACACGGTCAGCAGGTCGGCGTCATCGACGCAGCCGTCGCGGTTCACATCGCCCGAACCTGGCCCGAGGACGGTCTTGCCGTTGAGTTTGATGCTGCACCACTGGGCGACGCCGCCCTGCGTGTTGCCCTGATTGATGCCGTTAATCTGCAGGTAGCCGCCTAACTGGAAGTAGCGCAGCCCGTGCGGTCCGTTGTTGTAGGCGCTGGCGGAGTCGCCAGGGCTGAGCCATGCGCTGGTCGCCGTGGTGCTGCCGTAGCGCACCTCGTACTGTACCTTCTTCTCCGCGCCGTCGTAGCGGAACACGAGCGTAATGGGTCCGCCCTGATAGCGCACGCCGCCGCCGCCCCAGAAGGGCATGCGTCCGCCAAACGCCGCGATCTCGCCGCCGTTGCCGCCCGCCGACTCGTTGGCGACCATCAGCACGCCATCCGCCCACCAGTTGCCCTGATCGTTAACATCACGCGGGAAGCGCGGGAACGGTCGCTCCAGCACGAACAAGCCTGCCTCTACAGTACGGTTGTCTTGCATCACAGGGGTCAGGTTGAAGGTAACCTCCAACTCCAGCGAGCTGCCGTCCGTATCGGGGTCGAACCAAGTGGGGCTAATCCCGTCCATCGAGAGGAACCAGTAGTGTCGGTTGCCCCAGCCACACTGCGAGTACCAGTCGGGCGAGTTGCCCTGACAATCCGTGGAGATGTCCGACAGGGTCAAGCATCCGTTCGCAAAGGATGCAGAGAAGTCCGACGAGGCGTCGTCGTGCCACACATACGAGCGCACGACGATGCTCTGCGCGCTTGCCATCAGCGCAGTCGCGCTCGATACCGCCAACAACATCACCAATCGCTTCATCGCTATACCTCCGTTCGTTGGAATGTGAACCAATCGGCTCGCGGGTTGTAGTTAACCGAGTGCCGTTAACCGATTAGCGTCCCAATTATAGCACATTTTGCGCCGTTTGTCAAGGGGGACGGGAGAACTTTCCCGAATTGGGTACAATATGCCTCCGAGAGGGAGACGCTATGCAAGGCAAAATTCGTGCGGCGATGGTGACCGATGTCGGCGGGATTGGCGACGAGTCGTTCAACGCCTCCGCGTGGCGCGGGTTGCAGCGGGCACAGAAGGAACTCGGCGCGGAAGTGCGCTACCTCGAATCGCGTACCGCCGCCGACTATGTGCGCAATCTGACGACGCTGGCGCGGCAGGGCTTCAGTGTGGTCTTCGCGGTCGGCTTTCTGATGGAGGACGCGCTGGCGAAGGTCGCCCCGCGCTTCCCGAAGACCTACTTCGGCATCGTGGACGGCAAGGCGCCCAACCTGCCCAACTGCGTGTCGCTGATTTTCAACGAGCAAGAGGGTTCCTACTTGGTCGGCGCGCTGGCAGGGGCGATGACCAAGCGCAACATCGTCGGCTTTATCGGCGGGATGAATGTGCCGCTTATCAAGAAGTTCGAGTACGGCTATCGCGCGGGCGTGCTGACGACCAACGCGCGGGCGCGCGTGTTGACGGGCTACACGGGCAACTGGGACGATGTGAACAAGGGGCGCGAACTCGCGCTGACGCAGTTCAATCAGGGCGCGGACATCATCTACCACGCGGCGGGGCGATGCGGCGTGGGGGTCATTCGCGCCGCCGAGCAGAAGGGCAAGGGCTACTACGCCATCGGCGTGGACAGCGACCAAGACCACCTTGCGCCAGGGCGCGTGCTGACCAGCATGATGAAGCGCGTGGACAACGCCGTGTTCGATGTGTGCCAGCGCGTGGCGCGCGGGCAGTTCCGCAGCGGCGCCATCGTGTACGGCGTGAAGGAGAAGGGCGTCGGGCTTAGCCCCATGCGCTTTACCCGCAAGGATGTGCCCGACAGCGTAATGAAACTGGTGCAGATGCTGGAGCGGATGATTGCGCAGGGCAAACTGAAGCCGCCTTACGACGAGGCGACCTTCCGTCGATTCCAACCGCCGCGCGTACCGACAGGGGTGGTCTAACCGATGCGACGCAACGGACAAAACGGGCAGGCGACCGATGGCAGCATGTGGGAATACGCGCCCGCCCCTGAAGCGCGGAACATCGTCAAACTCCAGCCGCGCTACGGGCTGTTCATCGACGGCGAATTCGTAGAGCCGCACAGCGGACGCTACTTCGAGACTGTCAACCCCGCCAACGAAGAGCCGCTTGCAGAGGTCGCCTACGCCGACGCGGAGGATATTGACCGCGCCGTGCGCGCCGCCCGACGCGCCTACGAGACCGTGTGGGGCAAACTGCCTGGCAAGGAGCGCGCCAAGTACCTGTTTCGGATTGCCCGCATCCTGCAGGAGCGTTCGCGCGAGTTCGCCGTGCTGGAGAGTCTGGACGGGGGCAAGCCCATCCGCGAGTCGCGCGATGTGGACATCCCGCTGGCGTCGGCGCACTTTTTCTACCACGCGGGCTGGGCGGACAAACTGGAGTACGCCTTCCCTGGGCGCACGCCGCGCCCGCTGGGCGTCGCAGGGCAGATTATCCCGTGGAACTTCCCGCTGCTGATGGCAGCGTGGAAGATTGCCCCCGCGCTGGCGTGCGGCAACACCGTCGTGCTGAAGCCCGCCGAGACGACCCCGCTGACCGCGCTGCTGCTGTGCGAAGTGTTCCAGCAGGCAGACCTGCCCCCTGGCGTGGTCAACATCGTCACGGGCGACGGGCAAACGGGCGCGCATCTGGTGCAGCACCCCGATGTGGACAAAATCGCCTTCACGGGCAGCACGGAGGTCGGTAAACAGATTCAGAAAGCCGTCGCGGGCACGCGCAAGCGACTGACGCTGGAACTCGGCGGCAAGGCGGCGAATGTCCTCTTCGAAGACGCCGCGATTGACCAAGCGATTGAGGGCATCGTCAACGGCATCTACTTCAATCAGGGGCATGTGTGCTGCGCGGGCAGTCGGCTGCTGGTGCAGGAGAGCATCGCCGAACTGGTGTTGCGCAAGTTGCGGCGGCGCATTCAGTTGCTGCGTGTGGGCGACCCGCTGGACAAGAACACCGATGTCGGCGCGATTAACTCGCTGCCCCAGCTGCGCACGATTGAGCGGTTGGTGGAGCTGGGCGTGCAGCAGGGCGCGGAGGTGTACCAGAGCGACTGCACGCTGCCCAGTCGGGGCTACTGGTATCGCCCGACGGTGCTGACGCGCGTCAGCACGGCGAATATCGTCGCGCGGGAGGAGATTTTCGGACCCGTGCTGAGCGTGCTGACCTTCCGCACGCCCGACGAAGCGGTGCAAATCGCCAACAACACGCGCTACGGGCTATCGGCGGGCGTATGGACGAACAAGGGCAGCAAGTATCTGGAGTTCGCTGCGCGCGTGCAGGCGGGCGTCGTGTGGTGCAACACCTACAACAAGTTCGACCCTGCCAGTCCCTTCGGCGGCTACAAAGAGAGCGGCTTCGGGCGCGAAGGGGGCGTTCACGGCTTGGCGGCGTATGTGGCGTTTTGAAAGACTTTCACGGTTGGAGTTGCTCAATCCCCAACCCGAATGTCCCCAGAAATCGGAGAAAGTCTGCGTCATTGGTGAGAATATAGCGTGCTTGTTGCAGTGTCGCGGTCGCCCAGTGAATTGCATCGGGAATGCGTAGTCGCGGATGGAGGGCGCGCAGACGCGCCGCTTCGTACAGCACCTCCACATTCACTGGAAACAACCTTATATCTGAATATAGGAGTATGTCTTGGTAGTCTTGGATTAGGTCAAGGTTTTGATTGCGCAGCGGTACAACAAGGCACTCTAAAATCGCCAGTTCACTGCAGATGAGTTGAACCTCGCCAGCGTTCGCTTTTGTCAAGAGGGCAGACAAAATGGGGTAGTAACGGGGTTCCTGCTCCACAAGGTAGATGATGATATTGGAGTCTAAGTAAAGTGTTCCAGAGAGAGAACTTACTCCCATGCGTCGCGCTCCCGTTTCAGGAGTTGTTCGTAGGCTTCCCAGCTTTCTGCGCCCCGCGGCTTGGGCTGTGGAGGTCGCCGATGGAACCATTCATAGAGATTGATTGATTTTGAGGAAGGTGGCGACGCCGACAGCACAAGCACATCCACCTCCTCGCCTTCTGGAAGGCTGGGGTCGGACACTTCTATCCGACGCCCAGGTAGTACCCGTGTACGAACGCGCACGAATGTCTTCATCGCTTCAATTATACTCTCTGGCAGTGTATGTTTAATACCAATCGCGCGTTCAGAGTTTATGAATTGCCCCCCTCCGTAAGGTTCCCCTCGCGAAGCGGGGGTACCGTGCCGCGCGTCCATGCGGTTCCCCCTGCGAGCAAGGGGAACCTTACGGAGGGGGGTTCAGTCGCGCTTGTTTTCATAAACTTTGCCCACGCGGTTGGTAAGTGTCTTTGCGGTGGTTTTTCGACTTGCGCAACCCTCAAGGGGTAACCACGCAGGGTTGCCCCTACAAAACGGCGCCTCTGTAGGGGCAGACCTGCGTGTCTGCCCCCATTCGCATGTTGAAATCATATCGCAAAGGCACTTATTACAACCTCGGATCCACAGGCTCTGCCTCCAGCGCAAGGATGCCCAGCACGCACTGGTGGACGCGCGAGAACGGCTCGTAGCGGATGAACCGTTCCAGCGCCTCGATGCCCAGCGCGAACTCCTGCACGGCAAGCGTGCGCTTGCGCCCGACGCTCCGCTCGCGCAGCGCGTCCAAGTGCAGGGTGTACTCCGCGCCGTAGATGATGCGCAGGTACTCGCGCCCGCGCACTTTGAGTGCAGGCTGCGCCAGCCCGCGCTTGCCGTGTACCACGAACTCCAGCGGCTTGACGACAATCCCCTCGCCGCCCGCCTCCGTGTAGCCTAAGAACCAGCGGATGGCTTCCGCTTGGCTTTGCGGGTCGGTGGCGTCCACCAGTTTCCATTCGGTGGGTTGCAGGATGGGCTTGCCCAGCGCGTTGCCCGCTTCGCACAGGCGCGCAAGTTGCTCCAAGTGCCAAGTGTGCGGCTTGTGGGCATGTACCGCGCCCTCGCTGGCAAGCAGGTGGAACGGGGCAAAGCGCAAATCGTCGGGGCGATGCACCTGCCAGCAGTAGCGTCGGTAGGCGTCGCGGTAGCGCTGCAGGGCGTCCAGCCGCGTCTGCAGGGCGGGCTGCAACTCGGCGGGCGCAACGGCAACCGCCGCTTGCAGCGCGGCGATGCCCGCCGCCGCCGTCGGCGCGTACTGCAGGCGCAACAGCTCCTGCGCCTTCGCCGACCACGGCATCAGCTCCGCGTCCAGCAGCAGCCAGTCGGTGTCCAGCGCGTCCCATAGCCCTGCCGCCGTCGCTGCGTCGTGCAGGTGCTGCAGCAGCGCGGCTTCCCACGCGGGGTCGCTGAAGAACCGCCTGCCCGTGCGCGTGTAGACCACGCCCAGCGTCTCGACAGGAACGCCGAACCGCTTGCGCGGGACGCTCGTGTCGCGACACACGATTGCGATTGCACGCGACCCCATGTGCTTCTGCTCGCACACCACCTGATGCACGCCCAGATGCCGGTAGTAGGCGAACGCCTCGTCGGGATGCTCCAGCAGGTCAGGCTCGTTGGACGCCTCAACGGGCGCCATCGTCGGGGGCAGGTAAATCACCCAGCGCGGGTCTACCCCGAAACGGCTCAGCGTCTCCAGCGCGGGCGCGGTTTTGTCTTCGCGCAGCAGGATGGTTCCGTGCAGGCGCGTCGGGATGTATTGTTTGCCCGCCACATCCTCGTAGCGCAGGGTGGGCGCGCCGAGTTCGGGGCGTGCGAAGGTCGGGCGCACGGGCGCGTAGTAGACCTGCTTGGCGGGCACGCTCACGGTCTCGCGCTCTGGGTAGCGCAGGGCGGTCAACGCGCCGCCAAAGACGCACCCCGTGTCGATGTTCACCGTGTTGTTCTGCCACAGCGGGTCTGGGTTCGGCGTGTGCCCATAGACGACCAGCGCGCTGCCGCGATAGTCCGCCGCCCAGTTCAGGCGCACGGGCAGCCCGAACTCGTCGCTCTCGCCCGTCGTCTCGCCGTACATGCAGAAGTCGCGTATTACGGGCGACGACCGCCCGATGTAGGGCTGCTTGATGCCCGCGTGCGCCACGACCAGCGTGCCGTTGTCCAGCACCAAGTGGCTGGGCAGTCCCTCCAGAAAGGCGCGCAGCTCGTGGCGCAGCGTTTCGGGGTGCGCCTCCAGTTCCTGTAGCGTGCGCTCCAGCCCGTGCGAGACCTGCACCTTGCGCCCGCGCAGGTAGCGGATGAGTTTCTCGTCGTGGTTGCCGATGACGGCGTAGGCGACGCCCACTTCCACCATGCGCCGCACAAGTTGCAGCACGCCGACCGAGTTCGGTCCGCGGTCAATCAGGTCGCCGACGAAGACCGCCTTGCGCCCGTCGGGATGCGTGGGGTAGTCGCCCTCCGTCTGCCAGCCCAGCACGCGCAGCAGCTCCAGCAGTTCGTCCAGACAGCCATGCACATCGCCGATGATGTCGAAGGGTCCCGCGTCAGCGCGATGCATGTTGGGGCGCAAGGGCGTGCGCACGACGGTCGCCGAGTCCACCTCCTCTGGGGTGCGCAGCACATACACATAGCGGAACCCCTCGCGCTCCAGTTGGCGCAGCGACTGGCGCGCCGCCTCCGCCTGTCGGCGGATTACACCCTCGCGCAGGGTGCGGTCGGTGCGCGTGGCGTTGCGCTCCAAACAGACCGACGCGGGCAGCGCAAGCGCAATCGCGACGGGAATCGCGTGGTACGCCTGCGCCAGCTCCAGATACCGCTTGCGGTCTTCGGGGTACAGGCTTGTGGCGTCGATGACCGTCAGTTTGCCCAGCTCCAGCCGCTTGGCGACGATGGTGTGTAGCACTTCGAAGGCGTGCGGGGTGGCGGCTTGGTCGTTCTCGTCGTCGGCGATGAGTGCGCGGCAGAAGTCCGACGCGACAATCTCGGTCGGCAGGAACCAGCGTCGCGCGAAGGTGCTTTTGCCCGCGCCCGACGCGCCGACCAGCACCACAACCGACAGTTCTGGGATGGTGAGAGTCTGCCCTGCCACAGTCAACCTCCTTGCGCTTACGCGCCGCGTTCGAAGACCGCCATCTGGGTGGGGTAGCCGTATTCGGGGTGTGCGTCGCCGACGCCGCTGAGGCGCACGCGGTAGCCGTACTGCTCGGCGACGCGCCGTGCCCACGCTTCGAACTCCGCCCGCGTCCACTCGAACTGGTGGTCGGGGTGGCGTCGCTGGTCGGGTAGCAGTCCGAACAGCGGGTTATACTCGCGGTTGGGGGTGGTCAGCAGCACGGCGCGCGGCTGCGCGTGCCCAAACACGACCTGCTCCAGCATCTCCAAGCGCGTCGGCTCGATATGCTCAATCACTTCCATCAGCACGGCGGCGTCGTAGCCCTGCATGCGGTCGTCAAGGTACATCAGCGACCCGTGCAGCAGGCGCACGCGCCCTTTCGCGAGTTCCGCCTTGAGTCGTCGCTCGGCAATCCGCAGCGCCGTCAGCGACACATCCAGTCCTGTGAGTTGCTCGAACGCCCGCTCGTGCGTCAGCGCGGTCAGCAGTGCGCCCTCGCCGCAGCCGAGATCGATCACGCGCCGTGCGCCCAGCGATTTCAGCGTCGCCGTGATTGCGCCGACGCGCTGCGCTTGCAGGCTCAGCGGTCGCTCCAGCCGCGCTTCGAACGGCGACTCATCGTCTTCGGGCGGCTCTTCGGGCGTCGCCTCGTCGCGCAGGATGCTTGCGATTGCCTGCTCGACCAGCGTCGGGCGGTAGTTCAGGTAGCGCAGGATGATGCGCTCGCGGGCAGGATGGTCAGGCAGCCACTCCTGACCCTGACGGATGAGTTTGTCCACCTCCGCCTCGCTGATGTAGTAGTGCTTCGCGCCGTCCAGCACGGGAATCAAGATATACAGATGGCGCAGCAGTTCGTACAGCCGAATGGTGTGGCGCAGGCGCACCTGATAGAGACGGCTCGCGCCCCACTCTGGGAACGCTTCGTCCAGCGGGATTTCGTGCGCCTCCACCGTGTAGCCCAGCGGCTCGAACAGCTCGCGCAGCAGGCTCTCGCCGCCGCGACACGGCAGCGTCGGCATGTATGCCTCCAGCGGCAGGGGCGTGTTCACCAGTTCGGGACGCTTCTCGCACCGCCCCGCCATCGCCGTGCGGAACACTTCGGTCAGCGCGGTACTCATCATGGAGTTGATGGTGTACGCCTGCGGGCTGACATACGCGCTCAGTTGGTGTTCGCGCCCGCGCACTAAGGCGACGGGGTTAATCTCCAGTAGCAGCGCCGCCGTACAGCGCGATTCGGTCGCTTCGGGGTAAAGCACGACCGCGTCGCCCCAGCCCAAGCCGAACCGTTGCACCCGCGCAGGATGCTTGTGCAGCAGATACCCCAAATCGGTCGCGGGTTGATAGGTGGTGGTAATCGTCAGAAGCACGGTGCAATTATACGCTAAAACCGCTCGAAGCGTTCCACGGGCAGCACGAATACGACCGCGCCGCCGACCTCTACGGCAATCGGCGTGGGCAAAAAGCTGCCGATGGGCGCAGCGTCGGGCGGCATCGGGTTCACATACTGCTCGCGCGTGCGGCAGTTGCTCTCCAGCAGGCGCAGCAGGCTCTCCAGTTGGGAGTCCTCCACGCCGATTAGCAGCGTGGTGTTGCCCTCGCGCAAGAAACCGCCTGTGGAGGCGACCTGCGTGAACTTGAACTGGCTCTCCAGCAGGGCGTCCACCACGCGACCCTTGTCTCGGTTGTGTATGACCGCAATCACGAGTTTCATCGGATGGGCATCCATTCGGCAGGCGTTGGGGGATTCCTGCTTCTGCTTATACCAATCGCGCGGGCGGAGTTTACAATTGCCCCCCTCCTGCAGGTTCCCCCCGCTTCGCGAGGGGAACCGAGTAGCGCGCCCGTTCGGTTCCCCCTGCGGGCAGGGGGAACCTTAAGGAGGGGGTTCTTGTCCATTCGTGCTTTTACGAACTTCGGCTCGGCGTTGGTGTTGCACTACCCCGCGTGGAGGTATGTGCCCAACTCGATGACCTGCCCGTCATACGCTAGTTCGATGCCGTCGGGCAGTTCGGCGTTGGTGGTCGCGTAGTCCAAGTCGTGTGTCAGGTGCGTGAACAGCGTGCGCTGGGCGCGGAGTTGCAAGGCGACCTCGACCGCCTTCTCCAAGTGGAAGTGCGTCGGGTGCGGCTGGCGGCGCAGCGCGTCCAGGATCAGCAACCGCAGCCCCTGCAACCGTTCCCAAGTGTCGGGCGGGATGTAGCTCACATCGGTCACATACGCGAAGTCGCCGATGCGAAACGCCAGAATCGGCATCTCGCCGTGAAACACGCGCAGCGGCTCGATGACCAGCTCGCCAATCTGCAGCGCGCCCGTCAGTTCGCGAAACTCAATCTGTGGGGTGCTGACGCCTGGGGGGTACGGGAAAAAGATGTACCGGAACACGCGCTTGAGGTCGTCCAGTGCGCTGGCTTCGGCGTACACAGGCACGGCGCGCCCTGTGTAGATGGTGAACCCGCGGATGTCGTCCAGCCCCATGATGTGGTCGGCGTGCGTGTGGGTAATCAGCACGGCGTCCAAGCGTTGATCCAGTCCCGTGCGCCACAGTTGCAGGCGCAGTTCGGGTGGCGCGTCGATGAGAATCTGCGTCTCGCCCTGCTGGATGTGAACGCTGGGGCGCGTGCGGTGGTTGCGCGGGTCGTCGGAGGTACACACGGCGCAGCGGCAGCCCAGTTGCGGGACGCCCATCGAGGTGCCGCAGCCCAGAACCGTGATGCGCACCGCGCGTTAGCCCTCCTTCTCGTGGTGCAGCAGGTGCAGGGCGTGGCGCAGGGTCGGGATCAGCCGATTGGCGACCGCCTGCGCCGCAACCGCAATCGCTTGGCGCACCGCGTAGCGGTCGGAGCGCCCGTGCCCAATAATGCACACGCCGTCCACGCCCAGCAGCGGCGCGCCGCCCCACTCGCGGTAGTCCAGCCGCCGCTTGAGCCGACCGAATGCGGGCTTAAGCAGCGCGAGTGGCAACTTGTTGAGCGCGTTGCGCGTTAGCTCTTCCTTGACGACCCGCATCACCATCTCGGCGACGCCCTCGCTGGTTTTTAGGAAGATGTTGCCCACGAACCCGTCGCACACGACCACATCGGCGACGCCCTCGTAGAAGGTCTTGCCCTCCACATTGCCCACGAACTCGTCCCGCAGTTGGCTTTGCAGGAGTTGGTACGCCTCTTTGGTCAGGCTGTTGCCTTTGGTCGCCTCCTCGCCGATGTTGAGCAGCCCCACGCGCGGGTTGGGAATCTCCAGCACCTGCGCGGCGTAAATCTGCCCCATCAGCGCAAAATCGAGCAGTTGGCGCGGGGAGCAGTCGACGGTTGCGCCGCTATCGAGCAGCACGCAGCGTCCCGTGTAGGTGGGCAGCACGGTGGCGATTGCAGGGCGATCCACATACGGCAGCCCGCCCCAGAGCAGTTTGGCGACCACGCCGACCGCGCCCGTGTTGCCCATCGAGACCAGCGCGTCCGCCTTGCCCTCCTTGACCAGCTTCGCGGCGACCACCAGCGACGAGTCGCGCTTGCGCCGTATCGCCATCACAGGCGCGTCGTCCATCGTGATGACCTGCGACGCATGGTACACCGTCAGGTTCGCAGGTCGCCCGCGCGTCGGTAGCAGCGCTTCAATCTGCTCCGTATCGCCCACGAGCAGGATTTCGAAGCTGACCTGCCGCGCCGACTCCAGCGCGCCCAGCACGATTTCTTGGGGCGCGTGATCGCCCCCCATCGCGTCGACTGCGATGCGCATGCCTTACTCGTTGGCGGTCGGCGCGGTAATCGCCGCTTCGTACTTGCGCTTCTTGTAGTAGCCGCACACAGGGCACGCGCGGTGGGGCAGCACCATCGCGCCGCAGTGCGTGCAGCGGCTCAAGCCGGGCACTTCCAGTTTGTAGTGCGTGCGTCGCTTCGCGCCGCGCGCGTGCGAGTGTCGCCGTTTCGGATTCGCCATCGTTTGCCTCCTTGTGTCTCAGTCCTCACTGTACCACGCTCGCGCCAACGCCTCAAAGGCGGGATGCCCTGATTGGGGCGCACAGCCGCAGCTGGCTTCGTTCAGGTTCTGCCCGCAGGTCGGACACAAGCCCTTGCAGTCCTCCCTGCAGACGGGCGCCATCGGCAATTCCAGCAGCAGATATTGCCGTAGCAAATCGTCGGCATAAAGCCAGTTCCCCTCGAACACGGGGAACGAGTCCCGATCTTCCACTTCGGCGTAGCCGTATGCGCTCAAGCCTGCGGGCGTGCCCGCGAGCGGGAACTCCTCGTGGAGTTCGAACGCCACAGGCAACTGAAAGTAGCTCAAGCAGCGCCCGCACTCCAGCCACACGACCGTGTGGAACGCGCCCGATAGGCGCAGAATCCGCCCGCCGCTCTCGGCAATCAGCACGCCGCGAATCGGCTCCGCCAGCGGGGGAGCTTCTTCCCGCTCCAGCCAGAGTTCGATCGGGTACTCTACGCGCCGTCCAGGATGCTGGACGACATCATTCAAATCCAACCGATACACTTTCATCGCAGCTCCCCCTGTAGCCGCTGGCTACGGTTTATAAGTGTACCCTATCGCGACGCGATGTGCAACTCGACAGGCGGGTATACTGCTTTCGATGCGACGGCGGTGGGGATTCGTGCTGGGGCTATCGGGCGTTGCGCTGATTCTCGCGGGGTTTGCGGTCGGGCGGTGGACGCGCGTGCGCTGGGTGGCTGTGCCTGCGCCTGTGGCGGAGCCTGTGCGCATCGCCGTGCTGGGCGATTTTCACCTTGTGGACGAACCGAGCCTGCGCCACGCCCGCGCATGCCTTGAGACGGCGATGGCGCAGCAGCCTGATGTGATTCTGCTGGTCGGCGACTATGTGCATACGCATCACGGGCTGCCGTATCTGAGGCGTGCGCTGCAGGGCGTGCGTGCGCCGCTGGGCGTGTACGCGGTGCTGGGCAACCACGACCACTGGTCGGGCAAGGACGCCGTGATTCGCGCCCTGCAGGAATCAGGCGTCGTCGTGCTGGGCGAAGCGAACCGCACGGTGCGCAAGGGCGACACGCGCCTGACGCTGGTGGGCGTCTACGACCTGCTGTGCCAGAAGCCGCGCTGGGAGCAAGCGTTTCGCGGGGTTCCCGCCAAGCCCGACCACCCCGTGATTCTGCTCTCGCACAATCCCGACGCCGTGCTGTCGCCGTATCGCGACCGCACGACGCTAATCGTGTCGGGGCACACGCATGCGGGGCAGGTCTGGGTACCGACCACGGCGCACCGCGCGATGCAACGGCTCTTCGGGCGCAGCTACATCCCCAAAACGCGCTACGGAACCGCCCACCCCTACGGACTGTATCAGGAGGGCGAGACCTACATCTACATCACCAGTGGCGTCACGCACGGGCGCGCCGTGCCCCGTTGGTACACCCGCCCCGAAGTGAGCCTTATCGAGTTGACGCCTGCGCCGTAGATGCTTTTATACCAATCGCCGAGTCAGAGTTCACAAAAACAGCAGTTGATGACCCCCTCCTTAAGGTTCCCCCCGCCCGCAGGGGGAACCCGTGTGCGCGCGGCGCGGTTCCCCTCGCGAAGCATGGGGAACCCGCAAGGGTATTGAAAAGTCAAGTCCTGCCTACGCCTGAACCCGCTCATACGCCCTCCCATCGCGCACCATCGCGTTCAACACCACCACTAACTAACGAGCCACCGCACAAAACGCCACCTTCTTCACCTTCCCACGACCTAACAACTCCGCATACACCGCACGCCAACGCCCATCGTGCGTCGACGCCACCACCGCCGCTTGATACAACAACCGACGCACACGCGGACGACCCCCACGCACACGCGCCCGACCCACCCAGTCGCCACTCTCACAACGCACAGGCGCCAACCCCACCAACGCCGCTATCGCCCTGTGCGACACCTGACCTAACTCAGGCAACTCTGCCACCAGCCCATACGCCACCACGCGCCCAACACCAATCGCCGTCTGCAACAACGCCGTTTGGTTCCTCCTGATTGGGTATAGTTGTATTGCGAACCGTGCCCAGTGTTTGCACCTTCCTGGTGTTTCGGGCGTGTTGCCCGTGCAAGGGTTCGGGCTATGGTTCGTGTGGGTGTCGGGCGTTGGCTCCTGTCGGGCTTGTTGTCTCAGGGGGGGCTGACGATTCGACGCCCGTTGCGCTTGGCGGGGAACCCCGCCAAGCGCTTGCGCCGGTAGTAATATACCAGGGGGGGGTTATAGCTACCCGCGCAATTGGGATTACTCCCGACCAGTGTTGATGACCACCTGCCCTGTCGCGCCGTCGTAGAGGAGTTCGGCGTTCAGGATCTCGCGCAGGGCGGAGGCGGGCAAGAGTACGCGTCCGCGCACGATGCGCAGCCGCGCTTCCAGCGGTAGCGGCGCGCCGTCCAGTTGCGCCTCGTTCTCGCGGACGCGCAGCACCGCTGTGCGCCCATCGACCTGCAGCGTGGCGGTCTTGGTCTGGTTGTCCCAGCGCAGTTGCGCGCCGAGTTGCTCCAGCACATGGCGCACGGGGATTAGCGCGACGCCGTTTTCCACGATTGGCGCGACATCGAAGGCAATCGGCGCAGCGTCCACCGCAACATCGAACTGCGACACGCCTGCAGGCAGCCGCACGCCGTACTCCAGACGCACCAGCGCATTCTCCTTGCGGGGCGCGGTGCGGCTTGGGGCGGGCGCGTTCGGCGCAAGGGCGAGTTGTGGCGCGCGGAGTTTCTGCCCGCGCATCTGCGGCTCCGCCTGCACGCCTCGCAGTTCACGCGCCGTTTGGGTGGGCGTGGTCATCGTGGCGATTAGGCTCGGCTCCCCCTGCGGCGCGACGGGTCGGCTCGGGCTGGGCTGCGCGGGCGCAGCGCCGTTCACTATCGCCGTGAAGGTAGGCTCGGCAATCGCGAGCGCAACACTCGGCTCCGCGGGCAACGCTGCAGGCGATTCGGGCGCGCTTAGCCGTGTCGCTTCGCTGGGGCGCGCCTCTGGCGCAGCGGCGACTCGCAACGCGCCGTCGGCAACGGCAGGCTCGCTCGCGGCGACCTGCGTTGCAGGCTCGGCTTCCGCCGTTTCAGGCAGCGGCTCGCGCTCTGTGCGCCCGCCAGGGTTGTTCACGAACACGCGCATCGGCGGCGTGCGCAGCGTCTGGTTGCCGTCGTAGCTCCAGACCTCAATCGTGTGCCAGCCGTTGCTTTCGCGCGTGGTGTCCCAGTTATACACATAGGGCGGGTAGTTGCGCAGCCCGCGAATCTGCCCATCCACGAAAAACGACACATAGACCGAGTTCCGACTGTTGACCCGCGCCTCGATGGGCACAGTGCCTGCGACCTGCGTACCGTTGCGCGGCACGATAATCGTCAGCGGGCTGTTCGGGTCAGGCAGCAGCTCGATGGGCATCGTGCGCTGGCTGATCAGCCGTCCCTGCGCGTCGTAGACTTTGACGACCGCGTTGTGGATGCCTGGCGCCAGCCCCGCGCTCTGCAGGTTGAGCGTCAGCATATCTGTTCGCCCTGTCAGGTGGCGCGTCGCGACAATCACGCCGTCCACCTCTACTTCCACCAAAGCCGCTTTGAGACCGCCCAGTTGAATCGCCAGGCGGTTCGCGTCTCCTTTGCGCACTTGCGGGGCGGTCTGCGGCTGCCATGTGGCGATAGCCGTCGACGAAAGCCCCGTCAGCGCCAGTATGCTCCACATCCGTTTCCGACTGTCCATCGTTCGACCTCCGTATCGGCGCGTGGTCTATCCCTTGCCGCGCGTGCAATTGACCCAATTCGCCGTTTCTGGGGAATTCCTGCCGAATTGGGGGCGAATTTGCCCCGAAATTCCCCCAGACTCTTGACTTTTCGGGTCGCCATCGTATACACTAATCATGTCCGCAGGGGAGCGCTGGACGGACACGACAGAGCGCAGGCGTTGGAGATGAGGCAGTGGGCGAAGGATGACCGACCTTCGACGGCGCGACTCCCAGTGGGCGTCTAAACACCGACGGAGGGATACAGGCATGGCGATGATGGACAATCAGTACGCACACGAGGACTCGATTCTGTGTACGACCTACATGGCGGATGAGGAACTCGTGTTCTACGCGAAGCAAGGCAACGAACGCGCCACAGAGACCCTACTGAAGCGATACCGCTCGTTAGTGGAGAGTAAGGCGCGTTCCTATTTTTTAATCGGCGCAGACCACGAGGATGTGGTGCAGGAGGGACTGATTGGGCTGTTCAAGGCGATACGGGACTTTCGCGACGAGCGCGTGCATAAGTTCCGCCCCTTCGCCGAGTTGTGCGTGACTCGGCAGATTATCTCTGCGGTCAAAGCCGCCACGCGCCAAAAGCATGTGCCACTCAACGAGTATGTCTCCCTCTATCGCCCGCTCCAAAACCACCACAACGACGAGACCGACTCCAACCTCACGGACATTCTGCCCGACCCGAACACGCTTACGCCCGAAGAGTGGATTCTGCAGCGGCGCATCCCGCTGGCGGTGATGGCGATGGCGCGCGAACGCATGAGCGACCTCGAACGGCAGGTGCTGGAGTTTTACTTGGACGGGCTGTCGTATAAAGATATGTCGGAACGATTGTCCAGAGGCACGAAATGTATCGATAACGCCCTGCAGCGAGTCAAAAAGAAACTAATTCAGGTCTACGAAGAGAATTACGGCGAGTCCTCGCAGTGCCCCCGTCGGCGACGCAACACGCGCATCACCCCCGAACTGGACGATAACCTGCTATGAGCGCGGTGTTAGAGCGCGCGGACGCGCTGCAGGTCGCGCGTGAGGTGCTACAGATCGAAATCGAGGCGATTCAGCGCGTGGCGGAATCGCTCGATTCGCGTTTCGAGCAGGCGGTCGCAGTGCTGTTGGCGTGTACGGGGCGCGTGGTGCTGAGCGGGGTCGGCAAGTCGGGCGCGATTGCCCGCAAGTTGGCAGGCACTTTCAGCAGCACGGGCACGCCCGCGATTTTCGTGCATCCCACCGAAGCCGCGCACGGCGACTTAGGCACGATTACCGAGCAGGATGTGGCGATTCTGCTCTCGTTTCGCGGCGAGAGCGATGAGTTGGCGCTGCTCTGCCCCGCGCTGAAGCGGTTGGGCGTCTACACGATGGTGTTCACGGGGCGCGCCGATTCGACGTTGGGCAGGATGGCGGACTTGGTGCTGGAAATCCCCATCGAGCGCGAGGCGTGCCCGCACAACCTTGCGCCGACCGCCAGCACGACGGCGATGCTTGCGCTGGGCGACGCGCTCGCGCTGGCGACGATGACCGCGCGGGGCTTTACGCCCGACGACTTCGCGCGGAACCACCCCGCAGGCGCACTGGGGCGACGACTGCTGTTGCGCGCCCACGATGTGATGCGCACAGGCGACGCGCTCGCAATCGTGCCTGAAACCGCCCCGCTACGCGACGCGCTGTTCGCCATCACCAAAGCGGGCGCAGGCGCGGCGTGCATCGTCAACGCCGACGGCGTCATGGTCGGGCTGGTGACCGACGGCGACATCCGCCGACGCCTGCTGCACGACGAGACCGCCCTCTCGCGCCCCGTTAGCGAAGCGATGACGCGCCAGCCGACCACCCTACGCGGCAACCCACTTGCCATCGAGGTGCTGGAACGGTTCCACCGCGCCCACGCCAAAATCGGCGACCTGCCTGTGCTGGACGACGCGGGCAGACCCATCGGCATAATTGTGCTGAAAGACCTGCTGCGTGCAGGAATCGTGTAGCGCAACGCGAGGTATACTCCCCCCACCGTGTGCATATGCAACTCAATCTGGGCTTGATTGGCGCAGGGGGTATCGGACGCCACCTCGCGTGGCAGTTGCGCCCCCTCAGCGAAGCGCGGCTGGCGGGCGTGTACGATGTGGACCCCGCGCTTGCACAGCACGCCGCCGACGAGTTAGAGACCACCGCCTACGAAAGCCTCGACGCGCTCTTGGACGCGCCCGAAATCGAGGCGTATATTCTGGCGACCCCACCGCACACCCACTACGAACTCGGCATGCAGGTGCTGCAACGCGGTAAGCACCTGTTCTGTGAGAAGCCACTCGCGCTCACCGTGCAACACTGCGACGCGATGCTGGACGCTGCGCAGCAGGCGGGCGTGCAACTGATGGCGGGGCAGGTACTGCGCCTGTTTCCGCTGTTTTGGCAGTCGAAGCAGTGGCTGCAAGAGGGCGTCATCGGCGAGCCAATCGCGGTCAACCTCCAGCGGCGTGGCTACGAGATTAACCTGTTTCGCGAGGGCTGGCGCGCTGACCCCAAACAGAGCGGCGGCATGCTGCTGGAGATGAATGTCCACGAACTGGACTACCTGCGCTGGCTGTTCGGCGACTACACGGTTGTTGCGGCGCAGGGCAGTCAGCCCTACCCTGAACCGAACTTCACCCAGCACTGGCAGGCGACCCTGCAGTTCGAAAACGGCGTTATCGGCAGCGTCGAGTGCAGTATCATCGACCCGCTCGGCGGCTACACCGTGCGCATCGTCGGCACGGAAGGCGCGCTGGAACACACGGGCTTCAGCGGGGCAATCCGCTACAAAAAGCGCGGCGCGCACGAGATCAGCCTCATCCCCGAAGAGATTGGCACACCCGAACCGTACATGTGGGAGTTGCGCAGTTTCGTGCGGGCGGTGCTGTACGGCGAGACGCCCCCGTTCGACGGCTATGACGGGCGGATGGCGGTCGCGAACGCGCACGCCGTGCTGCAGGCGATGGGGCGCAAGGGCGCACGGCGTAGGCGGGGTCAGGTATAATCCTTCGCGTGCTGCTGGGCATCGATGTGGGCAACACGCATACCGTGCTGGGCGTCTACGAATCGGGACGCTGGCGCGCCTGGCGCGTGCATACGAACCCCGCCCGTACCGAAGACGAACACTACACGATGCTGCGCGCCCTGCTGGAGGCGGAGGGGCTGACCGCGCCGATTACGGGCGTGGCGATATGTTCCGTTGTGCCTGCGCTGGAGGAGCCGCTGCGCCAACTCGCGCGGCGCTGGCTGGGCTGCGAGCCGCTGTTTGTGTCGCACGCGCTGGCGTTGGGCTTCCGCGTAGACTACGAGCCGCCCACAGCGGTCGGCGCGGACCGACTCGCGAACGCCGTCGCCGCCGTGCATCACTTTGGGATGCCCGTCATCGTGGTGGACTTCGGCACGGCGACGACGCTGGACGCCGTCTCGCGCGAGGGGGTCTATGTCGGCGGCGCGATTTTGCCTGGCGTAGAACTGATGCTGGAATCGCTGGCGGGGCGCACGGCGCGCTTGCCGCGCATCGCGATCGAGGGCGCGTGCCAGCCCATCGGCAAAAGCACCCCAGAGAGTCTGCGCAGCGGCGTGCTGCTCGGCTCCGTCGGCGCAATTGAACACCTGCTGCGCCTGTTCCGCGAAGAGTTAGGCAGCGACGCGCGGGTCATCGCCACAGGCGGACTCGCGCCCCGCTTCGCGCCGAACTGCCCCAGCATCCAGCAGGTGGAACCCATGCTTACACTGGACGGGCTGCGCATTCTGTGGCAGCGCCATCATCGGGAGGTCGCATGAATCAGGAGATGCAACAGGCGTGGAACGCCATTCGCGAGCGCGTTAAGCAGAAAGTGTCGGGACCGACGGTCTACCGCGCCCTGGACGCGCTGCAACTGGTGACCATCGAGGGCGAGACAATCGTGCTGGGACTGCCTCACGAATCGTACTCGCTGGTGGGGCACATCAACAACCCCACCGTGCGCAGGTGGATCGATCAGTACCTTGAGGAGGCGTATGCGTTCCGCCCGCAGGTGGTGATTATCGAAGGCGCGACGCTGCAGGATTGGCAACTGCACCAGCGCAAGCAGGAGGAACTGCGCCGCCTGAGCGAGCAGGGCACGCGCAAGCGCGAGGCGGAAAGCCGCGTCTACTCGAACTGGGAGGCGGTCTACGAGCAGGTCGGGCGCAAGTTCGCCGAGACGCCTGGACGCAGCCTCGCCAGCAACCGCGCCCGCTACCTCAACGAGATGATTGGCTTTGTGCGCGACGCGCTGACGCGCCTGCCCGTCGAGACCGAAGCCGACGAACGGCAACTGAACCGCATTATCGAGCGCATCGCTGGGAATGTGGACGCGCCCGCCGCCGTCGTCGCTTGGCTCATCCTGCACGCCCCAACCGCCCCTGAGACCGAACGATGAACCGCATCAAACGCCGTGAACGCCTGCTGGTGGGCATCTTGGTCGTGGTGATTATGGCGGCTGTGCTTGCGCTGATTCGCTCGCAGCCGTGGGGACGCTTAGACCTGCGCCCGATTAAGCCCGACACACCCGATTGGATTGCCTGCGTGCGCCTGAACGACGACGCCTACGGCGACCTGATGGTCATCACGCCCGACGGGCAGACGCTGATGCTCACCGAAGACAACCACGACGACCGCAGCCCCGACTGGGCGCCCGACGGCAAAAAGATTGTCTTCGCGTCCAATCGCCGCGATGGCGTGTTCCAACTCTGGACGATTGACCCCGACGGCAAGGGGTTGGCGCAACTGACGCTGGGCGGCGGCGCGAAACTCGCCCCTGTCTACGACCGCGACGGGCAACAGATTCTGCATGTGGCGCAGGGGCTGGTGACGGAGATTGACCCCAAGGGCGTGCACGCGCTGCAATTGATTCCGTCCGCGTCGCAGATGATTCAGGTGCGCGAGCAGTATGGGCAGGTCGCCTTCCGCTACGCCAAACGCCCCGACCCGAACCTTATCGCCGCCGTACAGCGCATCGACGAGGGCGAGCAGGTCGTGCTGCAAGACCTGACGCTGGCGCAGCAGCAGTTCACCCTGCCCGTCGTAATAGCGGGCGAGCAGGTGGACATCGACTGGGCGCCGCAGGGCAAGAGTCTGGTGGTGGGCGGCGCGGGGCTGATTGTGCCGTCCCCCGAAGGCGAGCAGCGCGTGGGCGGGCTAATCCGCTTCGACTTCGGCGAGAACACGCGCGAGGTGCAGCCGCGCCCGCTGTGGCTCTCGCCCGACAACACGGCGGCGGCAATCGAGGTCGTCTGGTCGCCTGACGGCTCGCGGGTGGCGTTCGTGCTATGCGAGCGGGGCAAGGACGGCGCACTCACGCGCGTCGGGCTGGCGACCGTGCCTGAAACGGGCGGGCCGCCGACGATTATCGTCGAGGGCGAGGTGTACCACCCGCACTGGGCGCCCGACGGACAGCGACTCGTGTTCGCGATGGGCAAGCCTGGCAACCGCCAAATCTACACCGTGCGCATCGACGGCACAGAACTCACCCAGCGCACCCAATCGGGCGACCACATCACCCCGCGCTGGTCGCCCGCGAAGTGAACCGTGCGTCAGGTACACTATAGGCGCGATGGTTATCGGCGTCCCGAAGGAGATTAAGCCCGACGAGTACCGTGTGGCGATGACGCCGTCGGGCGTGGAGGTGCTGACCCAGCACGGGCACACCGTGCTGATTGAGCGCGGCGCAGGCGATGGCACGGGCATTCCCGACTGCGAGTACGAAGCGGCGGGCGCACAGGTGGTGGACACCCCCGCCGAAGTGTGGCGAAACGCCGAGATGATTGTCAAGGTCAAAGAGCCGCTGCCCGAAGAGTATCCCCACATCCGCCCCAAGCAGGTGGTGTTTACCTTCTTCCACTTTGCGGCGAGCGAGTCGCTGACCCGCGCGATGGTGCAAAGCGGCGCGGTGTGCATCGCCTACGAGACGATTCAGACGCCCGACGGCGGGCATCCTATCCTGCTACCGATGAGCGAGATTGCGGGGCGGATGGCGGTGCAGGTCGGCGCGTGGTGCTTGGAGCGTCCGATGGGCGGGCGCGGTGTGCTGCTGGCAGGCGCGCCCGGCGTGTTGCCCGGCACGGTGGTCGTCATCGGCGCGGGCATCGTCGGCGCGAACGCCGCCCGTATCGCCGCAGGCTTCGGCGCGCGCGTGCTGATTCTGGACATCAATGTCGCCCGCCTGCGTGCGCTGGAGGAGACCCTGCCCGCGAATGTGGACACGCTTTACTCGAACCCTGCGAACCTGCGCGAGGCGCTGAGGCAAGCCGACCTGATCATCGGCGCGGTCTATGTCACGGGCGGGCGCACGCCGATTCTGATTCGGCGCGAGATGCTCCCCACGCTCAAAACGGGCGCGGTGCTGGTCGATGTGTCGGTAGACCAAGGCGGGCTGGCGGAGACCATTCGCCCCACGACGCACCGCGAGCCGACCTATGTGGTGGACGGCATCGTGCATTACGCCGTGAGCAACATGCCCGGCGCAGTGGCGCGCACCTCCACCTACGCGCTGACCAACATCACCACGCCCTACATCCTGCGCCTTGCGGAGTATGGCTGGCAAGAGGCGTGCCGTCAAGACCCCGCGCTGCGCTTGGGGCTGAACATCGTGCAGGGCGCGGTGACGCTGCAGCCCATCGCCGAGCAGTTCGGCTACGACTACATCCCGCCAGAGGAGGTGCTTTGACAATGCTGACCGACCAGAAGCAGTTCGGACTGACCCCAGAGCAGGTCGCGTTTTATCAGGAGAACGGCTACCTGCACATCCCTGCAGTGTTCACGCGAGACGAGGCGGCGTATCTGCGGGCGGAGGCGCACGCGCTGATTCAACGGCTTGCGGCGGCGCGCGGGGGCGAACAGTCGCTGCATGCCCAATGGGGCAGCGCGAAACTGGTGAGCGATGCGCCGACCACCCTGCTCCACTGCCACAACGCGCAGTTCCACAGCGCGGCGTTCACGCGCCTGATCTGCGACCCGCGCCTGACCGACCGCATCGCCGACCTGATTGGACCCAACATCCAACTGCACCACACGAAGTTGTTCATCAAGCCGCCTGAGCGCGGCGCGCCCTTCCCGATGCACCAAGACTACCCCTACTTCCCGCACGAGAAGCACACGATGCTGGCGGCGATTGTGTTTTTTGACGACGCGCCTATCGAAAAGGGCTGTCTGCTGGTCGTGCCAGGCAGCCACAAGTTGGGTCCGATTCCGCATGACCGCGAAGGCGGTTGGCATCTGCCTGTAGACCAGTACCCGCTGGAGCGTGCGACCCCTGTGCCTGCGCAGGCGGGCGATGTGGTGGTGTTCAACTACCTGACCATTCACGGCTCTGGGGTGAACATGACGCAGGAGGCGCGCACAACGCTGCTGATTCAGATGCGCGACCCGACCGACCATCCGACGGCGGCGACGCACCTCTCGCGCGGGCAGGGGATGATGCTGCGCGGGATTGACCCCGAAGCGGACGCCGAGCCAGATACGGGTTCCGCCTCGCGCTACCTGCGGACGCTGTGAACCCAGCCGCGCTACGCCGTCGTCTCCAGAGGGGGCAGGCTGAGCATCTCACGCAGGCGGCTCACTGCGCCCTGCCACGCTCGAAACTCGCCTTCGCTTACGCCCAGCAGGATGCACCGCTCGATACGCGAGAGCGTCTCGTGCAGGTAGTCGCTAATCGTCTCCGCGACGCAGGCAGCGAACTCGTCCGCTGACAGCCCCTGCAGCGGGCTAGGCATCGGGATAAGCACCGTGCGCAGCCACTGATGGTGCGAGAGCGCGAGCGCGGCGCGCACGGCGGACTGCAGCGCGTCTTGTGAGGCGATGCGCCCGCCCTCCAACGCGGCAAGGTGCAGCACGAACGGCTGTGGCAGCGCGCCCCCTGCGCTAATCGCCGCGTCGCCGAGTGCAATCGGCGCGAGCGCGCTTACCTTCTCGCGCAGAATCCGCCCACCCCGCGCCACGATGGGGTCGGCAGGGTTCAGGCTCGGCTCCGTGAAGCGCCACAGCCCGTGCGCTGGCGTGCTTCGCCAGTCGCCCAGCGCGGCGTGCAGCATCGTGTGGCGGATGCGGTACATCGCGGGGTACGGCTCGAAGCCGCGCGTCGCCAGCCAGCCCAACACCTGCTGGAACGCCCAACCGTTCACCGCGTCCGTGCAGAGCAGTTTGAACGCCTGCAGGCTGGCAGGGCGCTGCGCAATCGCCCCCGCGATTGTCCATGCGGTCTCTTCGGCGAGGGCGCGGCGCAAATCCAGCGTGTAGTCGGCAATCGCGACGGTCTGCCACCCGCGCTCGGCGGCGACCTGCAGCGCGTTGGTCAGCGCTTGCAACTGCAGTTCGGGCGCGGTGGTGAACTGCGCATCGTACAGGTTCGCGTGCAGGATGTGCTTGAACTTTGTGCGTCCCGCGCCTGTGAGGGCAATCCCCAGCGGCGGCAGCGGCGCGCACGAGACCGCCTCCTGCTCCACCAAGTTGAACCCCGCGTAGTCGCGCAACTGCTTGCGGAAGCCTTTGGTCATGCGCAGCGTCGCGTCGGTCGCCACAAGCAGCGCGTCCGCCGCCACGCGATGCAAACTGGTGTGGGGCAACACATAGAGTTCCACCCGCGCGCCCTGAATCGTGTAGGTTGCCGTCGGGCGCACGCGCGTTAGCCAAGGGTGGCTCGCCGTCCGTAGCATAGCGCGGGGATTATACCTGACAGGGTAGAATTAGCCCCGCGACGGTACGGTCGCCAGTCTTGGAATGGAGGTTGTTGCCTATGCGCATGCGTGTGCGTGAACTGCGACAGCGCCGTCATCGGCGCATGAAACGGCTCAAGCAGCGTCGGAAGGAAGCGATGAAAGCGGCGCAAGCCGCCAAGTCGGAGAAATAACCATGAAGAAACTGTGGCTCACTTTTGGCTTGCTGGGCATTGTGCTGCAGCTCGGCTACAGCGCAGACCCCAGCAAGCGATGGTTTCGTTTGACGATACTCCACACGAACGATACGCACGGACATCTGCTCCCCTTCAGCTACCCCGAAGGCGTCCCGCCCGATTCGCCAGTGGCGCAGATGGCGCACCGCAGGAACATCGGCGGGGTGGCGCGGCGGGCGACGCTGATTCAGCGGCTGCGCGAGCAGCTGCAGCCCTACCCCGCGCTGGTCATCGACGCGGGCGACTATATGGACGGCACACCGTTCTCGCTGGAGTTTCGCGGTGAAGCGGATGTGGCGTGCATGAACGCCTGCGGCTACGAGTTCGGCACGCTGGGCAACCATGAGTTCAGCAACCCGCTGGAGGAGGTGCTGCGTCTGGTACGCCTGAGCCGCTTCCAGACCGTGTGCGCGAACCTGCGCTATCGCGACACGGGCGAGCCGCTTGTGCCCCCGTATGTCATCACGCAGGTCGGCGAGTTGCGCGTCGCGCTGTTCGGGCTGGTGATGACCGACACGCAGAACTATCGCGGGGCGCGCGAGCGCGTGCAGGTGCTGAACCCGTTTGAAGTCGCGCGGGAACTCGTGCCCCAGTTGCGCCAGCAGGCGGATGTGGTGATTCTCATCTCGCACTTGGGCTACGGCGACGACGAGCGGCTCGCGCGTGAAGTGCCAGGCATCGATGTGATTGTCGGCGGGCACTCGCACACGCGCCTTGCCCAGCCGCGCTTCATCGAATGGCAGCAGAAGTCGCCCGTGAACTTGGGCGGCACGGTGATCGTGCAGGCGCACCAGTGGGGCGGCGAACTGGGCAGGCTGGACCTGCTCTTCTGGCGCGATATCGACGCCAACCGCTTGGAACTCGTCGGCTACAAGGGGCAACTCATCCCGATTACCGCCGACATCCCCGACCACGCCGAGACGCAGCGCGTGCTGAACCGCTACTGGAAGCGCATTGCGGGCAAGTACGGACGCATCGTGGGCGAGGCGACGGACGACTTCGTGCAGCGCGGCGACGACCTCGCGCACTACTACTTGGTCGGCGACGCGGTGCGGGCGACCTTCGGGGTGGACTTCGACCTGCAGAACATGTTCGGCATCCGCATCGAGCTGGCGCGCGGGGCGATTACCTACTTCGACCTGGCGCGGATGATGCCCTTCGGCAACACGGTGGCGCGCTTCGAAATCACAGGGCGCGACCTGAAGCGCCTGCTTGCCGAGCAGCGACCGACGGTGAGCGGCATCCGCTATCGCGTGCAGAACCGCCAGTTGGTGGAAGCGACCATTAACGGCGCGCCGATTGAGGACGAGCGCATCTACAAGGGCACGACGAACTCCTACTTCGCGGATCGCTACCTGAAGCCGCTGGGCGTCTCGTATGCCGATACGGGCAAGGTGCTGCTCGATGTGGTCGCCGACTACATTCGCAAGCAGCGTCGGGTGTCGCCTGTGTACGACGGCAGGCGCGTCGTGCGATGAGGCTATCGGGCGGGCTGCTGGCGCTGGGGCTGATGGTCTCGTCGTTGGCGGCGGGCGCTCTCGCGCTGCAGCGGCTGCGCGTCGAGCAGGCGAACCGCGCGGTGGAGGTGGTGCTGGACTACCCCGATGTGGCGCAGTGGGCGAGCGCGTCGGGCAAAACTGTCGCCGCGTGGCTGCGCGGGTTCAGCATGCCCTTCAGCGTCGCGCTCACCGAAGGCACGCTCGCCGACTGGGGCATGCCCGTCGCCGCGCCGACGCCGACCTACCTGCTTAGCGAGACGCGCTTCCAGCAGGCGAAGCGCGTGCTTGCGCTCAAGGCGCGGGTGGAACTGAAGCCGCCCCAAGACGCGCCCGCGGTGGAGGCGCGCTCCGAATCGGGCGCGCGGTTCTGGGTGGTCGGCGACCCGCTTGCAATTATGCAACTGGGGCTGGGCTTAGACCCCGCGCAGGTCGCGCAGGTTCGGGCAGGCGGCAAGCCGATTGTGGCGCGGCTGGTCAACCCGCAGGGCATCACCCCGCTCGCATTGCGGGGCAGCCTGCTGTTCGCGCGGGAGCAGGGCGCGTCGCTGCTGATTTTCGCAGGCGACCAAGTGCTGGGCTACCGTCTCGGTCTGCAGGCGACGGCGCACAACATTCAGGCAAACGCCATGCGCTTCGGCGCAATCGAGTTCGCGAAGCAGGCGGGCGCAGGCAACTTGATGCAGGCGATTCCCGAACACACCGTGCGCGTGCATAGCGTTGGGCTTGCCGAGTCGCTCCTGCTCTCGCCTGGCGAGATTGTGGAACGGCTGGAGCGCGCGGCGCAGGAGCGCAACATCCGCGTGCTGTACCTGCGTGCGGCGGGCGCGGACACGGCGACCCTGCGCGACATCCTGCAGCAGTTGGAGCGACGGCTGCACCGCGCGGGCTACGCGATTCGCGAGTCGGGCGCGCGCCCGTTTGAGGCGTTGCAGCCCCCCGCGTGGCAGTTTGCGCTCGTGGGGCTGGGGGTGGGCGTGCTGGCGGGCTGGGCGCTGACGCTGTTCCGTCGCGCGGGCGTTTGGGCGTTCGCGCCGCTGGTGTTGGGCGCGGCGTTCGCGATGTTGTGCCTGCTCCCGCTGGGGCGCAAGGCGGTTGCGCTCGCCGCCGCGCTGCTGTTCCCGACAGTGGGCGTTGTGGCGATGGCGTGGCTTGCGCGGGGCACAGCGCCGAGCCTATGGCAGGGCGCGCGGCTACTGCTCGTGCCCTTCGCGTGGAGCCTGATGGGCGCGCTGCACATCGTCGGGCTGCTCGCCGAGACACCGTTCCTTATCAAGGCAGACCAGTTCGCGGGGGTAAAGGTCGCGCACGCGCTGCCCTTACTGCTGGTGCTGGTGTTCTACACGGCGTGGGCGGTTGGGCGGTGGGACTTCTGGCGTGATTGGCTGGCGCGTCCCATGCTGTGGGGGCAGGCGTTGCTTGCGCTGGTGATCCTAAGCGCGGTGGGGCTGATGCTCATCCGCACGGGCAACGAGGCGCCGGGTGCAGTGCCTGAGTGGGAGTTGCGCCTGCGCGCCCTGCTGGAGAGCGTTATGCAAGTGCGCCCGCGCACGAAGGAGTTCCTGATTGGGCACCCCGCGCTGGTGGTCGGCGTGTGGATGCTGCTGACAGGGCGCACGCGCTTCCTGCCGCTTGTGATGTTTCTCGCGACGATTGGGCAGGCGTCGGTGGTGAACACCTTCTGCCACCTGCACAGCCCGCTGCTCGTCTCGCTCCAGCGCACAGGGTGGGGAATCCTGCTTGGGGTGGGGCTGGGGCTGCTCGCGCTGGGAGTGCTTACGCGCTGGACGCGAGCTGATACCGCTCGCCCGTTAGCCGATAGCCAAACGGCTGCCCGCTGAAGGGGTCAATCGCCAACTCCTGCAGGTTCAGCGGCTCCAGCGAGTCGGGGTAGCGTCCCTCGCGCAGGCGGTACTCGCGCAGGAGCAGGTGAATCAGCATCACCCGACGGCGCGTGCGCTGCTCCCAGTAGCGACGCGCCAGCAGAGGCAGTGGCTGGACGAGTGACGCCAGCGCGCCAAACAGGGTATCCGCGTCGTATTGCTTCAGTTTCGGCTCGCGGAAGCGTCCCCCACGCAGCGACACAGCGTCCGCGATGGCTTGCCACCCCTGCGTGATTGCACGGCGCAGCTCCGCGCGCAGTCGCTGATACGCGCTCGGCTGATTGAGCAACGATCGGAACTCGTCATGCAGGCGATCGAGCATCCGTCGGTCGTCCTCGCCCTCTATGTCCGTCAGCGCCTCACTCAGAAGCGGCTCGATGGCTGCGCGCGCCTCGTCGATTCGCTCTGGAAGCAGCCTGTCCAACTCTCGCAGCGCAGTCGCCAGCTCCCCCTCAATCACGGTCGCGAATCGGTCGCGGCTGCGCTCGGACTGAATCAGCGTCTGCGCCATCTCGCGGCACTCATGTGCGGAGAAGAAGTCCACTTCGCGGGTGATAGGCATATGAATGGTCGCTTCCAGCGCTACGCCAACCAGGTAGTTCAGCGTCGTGTCGCCCTAAAGGTGGCGCGCCATCTGGAAACCGATGCGCCAGTCGTGGACAGCGTCTGTGCCATCACGCTCGGCAATCGCCCAGCGAATGCGAGTGTTCACCAACCGCGCCATGTTGCGCAGTAAGGCGTACTCGTCGGCGTCGAACTCGTAGCGGACAGCCCCGAATGGGAACTGATACGGCTTGCCGAATGCGCCGCGCAGCGTGTTGAACGCGCCTTGATTCGCATCGATCCAGCGACGCTCTTGAGGCGTCGGCGGTTGCTGCCCCGAAAAGCCTTCGCCCGCTTTGAGTTGCCGCGCCGCCGCAATGTAGTAATCGTAGGCGTTGTTCGAGGGCAGCTTCGGGCGATAGTCGCTCATCTTCTGGTACTCCAACCGCTTCGGCATGTCCATCACCACCCGTTGCAAGTATACCCTGCCTGCCAGCGTTTGCAAGGGTCGCCCTGCGCTGCGAACGGGGGTATACTCTGGTCGCGGGACGCCTTTACTCCCCCATAACACGCGGCGCGCCATACTGTGGAGACGCTTATGAAAGGACAACGCTTGCTGGGACCGATGCTCGTTCTGGGGCTGACCCTCGCGCTTGCGGGCGCGACGGAGGTGCGCATCCTCAGCTGGAACATCAAGCGCGCGGTTGGGGTGAACAGCCCCAACGACGCGCAGCAGCCCTATGTCGCCAAGATTATGAACCACCTGCGCCCCGACATCCTGATTCTGCAGGAAATCGGCGGCAACACGCGCACCAGCTGGAACGCCTTTGCGCAAGAGAACGCACTGGACACCTTCGTGCGCAACAACCTGACCTTTTTCGGCTCGAACCCGCAGCGCAACCGCGACTACTACCTCTATGTCAACCGCCTCTCGGACGGCTGGATCAGCAACGCGGTGATCAGCCGCTACCCGTTCCGCAATATCACCGATGTGGGTATCGGCTCGCCGAATCGCGGGCTGACGATTGGGTTGATTGATGTGCCGGGCACGAACGGGCTGGGCGTGTTCGGGGCGCACTTCAAGGCGGGCGGCTTCACGGATGACGCCGTCGCACGGCAGACCAACGCCGAGAACACGCGCGATCGCGTCCGCGATTGGCGCATTCGCAACCGCCGTTCGGCGTATGTGCTGGGCGGCGACCTGAACGAGAACGAAGACCCCGACCTAAGCTCCACCTTCCCGATTGGCGGCGCGCTCCCCGACGGGCGAATCTACGCGCCGATTAGCACCGTGCAATCCGCGCGACTGCGCGACACGGTGCCTGTGGACGGCTTCGGCGGCAAGCGCACCTACCAAGTCTCCAGCCGCAACTCCGACCTGCGCCGTCGGCTGGACTACATCATGGTCTCCCCAACGGAACTGGGGCGCGACCGTATCAGTGTGCTGGAGGCGGAGATATTCAACACGCGCCGATTCCCGTCGGGCGGGCTACCTGCAGGCTTCGACATCACCGACAGCGAGAACGCCTCGGATCACGCCGCGCTGTTTGTGCGCCTTCGAATCGACCAGTGGCGCTCCTATGGCAGCGGCGGCGGGGGCTATTGGGTTCCCGAACCGAGTTCGATGCTTGCGCTGCTGGTTTTTTCGGGCGGGGGCGCGGCGATTGTGCTGCGGCGCGGGCGCGTGGCGTAGCGTTCAGTCCAAATCATACGACAGGTAGACGGCGACCCCCTTCGCGCGGGCGTGCGGAATCACCTTTGGGCTGGTGACCATGTGCGCCACCAGCACGGGGAAGGGGTTCTCCACCAACGACTGTCTCCCCTGAATCCTTTCGCGGAATGACCGCCTCTAACCAAACGGAAGCAACGCAAACGGCTTCCGAAACACTATCCTAACAGGGAGGTATGATGATGGCTACACTGACCAAAACGACGATTAGCGTAGCAGAGCTGGACGAGATGATCGAGCGCGGCGAGTCGTTCCTGCTGCTGGATGTGCGCAATCAGGACGAGTTCGAGCGCTGGAAGATAGAAGGGCGCAACCCCTTCGAGACCGTGCATATTCCGTATTTCCAGTTTATTGAGGACGAAGACAAAAGCGTGAGCCGCGTGCCGAAGGGCAAGCAGGTCGTGGTCGTGTGCGCGAAGAGCGGCTCGTCGGAGTATGTGGCGGATGTGCTGCGCCAGCGCGGCTACGATGCAGTCAACCTCGAGGGCGGCATGATTGCATGGGGCAACTACTACCGCGTGCGCCGCATCGAGGCGGTCAAGGATGTCGCGCTGTACCAGATTATCCGCGTGGCGCGCGGCGACCTCGCCTACGCCGTCGTGAGCAACGGCGAGGGCATCCTGATTGACCCGACCCGCCACACCGAGCAATACACGAACCTCGCCGAGCGCGAAGGCTTCAAAATCGTCGCTATCTTCGACACGCACGCGCACGCCGACCACATCAGCGGCGGACCGAAACTCGCCCAAGAGCTGAACATCCCCTACTTCATGCACCCCTACGACGCGATTCACCCGATCGACATGCTGCCCGCCACCATCGAGTACGAGTACCTCAAGGACAACTTCACCTTCCAGTTCGGGAACGCGACGCTCAAGGGCATCCACATTCCCGGACACACGCTGGGCAACATGGCGTTCTTGGTGAACGACCGCTACCTGTTCACGGGCGACTCGATCTTTATCGTGTCGGTGGCGCGTCCCGACTTGGGCGGGCGCGGGCAGGAGTGGGCGCCGATTCACTACGAGTCGCTCTACAAGAAGCTGCTTGTGCTGCCCGATGAGACGCTGGTGTTCCCCGCGCACTTTGCGACCGCCAGCCGCGAAGGGCGACCCGACGGAACCTTCTACGACACGCTGGGCAACATCAAGCGCAACAACCCGCGCGAGTATCAGTCGCCGAGCAAGGAGGCGTTTATCGAGTTCATGCTCAGCACGCTGCCTGTGTTCCCGCCGCAGTATGTGGACATCAAGCGCGTGAACGCAGGGCTGCTCGTGCCCGACGAGGAGAAGGCGCAAGAACTGGAGCTGGGCAAGAATGTCTGCGCCCTGGCAGACGCTTACTAAGACTAATCGCGCGACCAAAGTTCATGAGTTGCCCCCCTCCTGCAGGTTCCCCCCGCTTCGCGAGGGGAACCGCGCTGGGTTCGGTTCCCCCTGCTCGCAGGGGGAACCTTACGGAGGGGGTCGTCGACTGCTGTTTTTTTGTGAACTTTGGCTCGGCGATTGGTATAACAGGGGTTTGCGCCACAATTCCGACAGGAGGTAGACAGCGATGGCAACACAAACGAATCAGTTAGAAACGCAAGTAGAGAAACCGAATTGGCTGCTGAACGCGCTGTTTGGCGTTCCGAACTGGGGCGGGGTGGCGAAGATTCTGCCGGGCTTTTTGCTGGCGGTAGCGATTATGCTGGTCGCCATCCCGCTGACCAACATGCTCGGCGCGTGGGTGCTGAGCATGCAGGGAATTGACCCCACGGGCAAGTCCAGCCCGATTTCCGCCGTGCTGACGGCAATCGTGATTGGCATCCTGCTGCGCAACCTGCTGCCGTTGCCCCAGAGCATCGAGGCAGGTATCCAGTTCAGCACGACCAAAATCTTGCGGTTGGGGATTATCTTGGTCGGCATCAAGCTGAGCCTGCTGGATGTGTTCAAGCTGGGCGCGTGGGGCATCCCTGTGGTCGCGGCGGCGATTTTCAGCGGGCTGATTTTCATCACATGGATTAACCGCCGTCTGAACCTACCAGAGCGGTTGGGCACGCTAATTGCCGCGGGCACAGGCATCTGCGGCGTGACGGCGATTGTGTCGGTCGCGCCTGCCATCAAGGCGGAGCAGAAAGAGGTCGCCTACGCTGTAGCGAACGTCACGCTGTTCGGGCTGCTGGGCATGTTCCTGTACCCGTACCTCGCGCCGCACATCCTGCACACCTCCGAGCAGATTGGGCTGTTTCTCGGCACGGCGATACATGAGACCTCGCAGGTGGTCGGCGCGGCGCTGACCTACAAGGAGGTCTACAACGACGAGACGGTTCTGAAGACGGCAACCGTGACCAAGCTCACGCGCAACCTGTTTTTGGCGATTGTCGTGCCGCTGCTGTCGTACATGTATCTGCGCAATCAGGCGGCGTCGGGCAACGGCGAACGCGGCAAGATTAACATCGCTAAGCTGCTCCCTGCGTTCGTGCTGGGCTTTATCGCGATGGCGGTTGTGCGGTCTATTGGCGACGCGCAGGTCGCTCAGGGGCTCGCCTTCGGCATTTGGGACGCTGAGGGCTGGCAAGCGTTCACCAAAGCGGTCGGCGAGACTTGGGGCTCCCGCGCGTTGGGCACCGCGATGGCGGCGGTCGGCTTGGCGACCTCGTTCCGTGTGTTCAAGGGCGTCGGGCTGAAGCCGTTTTTGGTGGGGCTGATTGGCGCGCTGCTGGTCGGCTTCATCGGCTGGGCGATGGCGATGCTACTCGGCGGGCGCGGGTAGCAAGCAGTTGTCAATCAGGCGCGCCCTGCCGAAGAAGACCGCCAGCGCGACCAGCGCAGGACGCTCGAGACGCTCGATGGGCTGCAGCGTCTCGGCGTCCACTACTTCTACATAGTCGATACGCGCCAGGGGTTCGGCGGCAATCTGCCTGTAGACGCCGTCGCACAGGATATGGGCGTTGCGTTCGCCCGCCGCATACTGCCCCTGCGCCCACTGCAGGCTGCGGTACAGCACCGTCGCTGCCGCGCGCTCGTCGGGCGAGAGGTACACATTGCGCGACGACATCGCCAGTCCGTCCGCCTCGCGCACAATCGGGCACGGCACAATCTCGATGGGCAGGTTCAGGTCGCGCACCATCTGCTGGATGATGCGCAGCTGCTGGTAGTCCTTCATCCCAAAATAGGCGCGGTCGGGCGTCACGATGTTGAATAGTTTCAGCACGACGGTCGCCACGCCCTCAAAATGCCCTGGACGCGACCTGCCGCACAGCGGCTGGGAGAGCGTCTGCACGCGCACTTCGGTCTGGTAGCCTGCGGGGTACATCTCGGCAGCTTCGGGGGCGAAAATCGCGTCCACGCCGACCGGTTGCGCCATCTGGCAATCGCGCTCGAAGTCGCGCGGGTAGCGCTCCAGATCTTCGTGGGGTCCGAACTGCAGCGGGTTGACGAAGATGCTCACAATCACTGCGCCGCCGTCATCGCGAGCGCGGCGCATCAGGCTCAAGTGCCCCTCGTGGAAGTAGCCCATCGTGGGCACGAAGTGGATGGGTCGCCCCTGCGCCCGCTGCGCCCGTACCCACTGCCGAACCGAATCGATGGTGCGCAGAATCTCCATAGCCTACAGCGTTTTGGTGACCTTTTGCAGTCCGCGCGGCTGGTCGGGGTTCAAATCGCGCGCCACCGCCAAGTGATACGCGAACAGTTGCCCCGCAACAGCGTACACGATGGGCGACAGCATTTCGGGCACGCCTGCAGGCATCGGTACAGGCGTGCGGGCGAGTTTGAGAATCTCGGCGTCGCTGGCAAACAAGATGGTCTCCGCGCCGCCCGTGCGCAGTTTGGACGCGCTCTCCAGCGCCGTCGCGAAGGTCGCCCCGTCGGGCGCAAACAGCAGGCACGGGAAACCTGGCTCGATGAGCGCGAACGGACCGTGCATAAAGTCGGCGACGGAGTACGCCTTGCACATCACATAGCAGGTTTCGATGAGTTTCAGCGCGATTTCCTGCGCGGTGGCTTGGTTGACCCCGCGCGCCAGCGCGACGCACTCGCGCATGTAGCGGTAGCGGTCGGCAATCTCCTGCAGGCGCGGCTCGGTCTGCTGCAGGACTTGTTCCACCAGCGTGGCGGCGTGATGGATACGCTGCGGGGCGTCGGGTTGCCCGCGCAGGGCTTCCGAGAGCAGGTAGATGACCGCCAGCGCGCCTGTGTAGGTCTTGGTCGCGGCGACGCTGCGCTCCGCGCCCGCGCGAATCTGTAGCGTGAAGTGGCTGGCGTTGGCTAACGGCGATTCGGGGTCGTTGGTGATGCTGACGGTCAGCGCGCCGTTCGCCCGCGCATGTGCGAGGTACTCCACCACATCGGGCGCTTGACCCGACTGCGAGATGCCGACCACCAGCGCGCCGTGCAGGTTCAGGTGCGCACGGTACATCGTGACGACCGACGGCGCCGCCAGCCCACACGGGATGCCGTTCTGAATCTCGAACAGGTACTTGAAGTAGGCGGCGGCGTTGTCGGAGGTGCCCCGCGCCGCGAGGAACACCGCGCGAATCGCGTGGTCGCGAATCTGCTGCGCGACGGTCTGAACCGCGCGCTGCTCCTCGTCGGCGATGCGCCGCAATACTTCGGGTTGCTCGCCAATCTCCGCTCGCATCAGGTGCGCCATCGGGGATATTGTACCTGTGCAGGATACGGACGCGCTACCATGAGCCGTGAACCGTTCGGTGCACAAGCAGGTTCCGCGTCTGCGTCCAAAAGCCCGCAACGGTGCGGGTGAAGCCGACACGACCCGACGCCGACAATCGGAGTATGCAAATCACGAGCATGAACCCGGTCGCGCTCAGTCCTGCGAACGCGCAGCAGCAAGTCTCGAACCAAGCGCAGGTGAGCCTTGCACGCAAAGTGATGGATGTGCAGAAGCATCAAGCGGCGACCCTGCTCAAGCAGTTGGACGGGGTGGGGCAGAACCTCGATGCACGGGTCTAACGGGAGGGACGGCGGTGCGCCTGTCCCTCCCGTCTCCTAAGCGCGCGCCTTCGCTTCCAGCCGATTGAGCCAGACCACGATGCCGCCGAGCATGGCTGCCACTGCCAGCGCGGTCGGCAGGTAGGGCAGGCGCAGCGTCTCGTGCAGCGTGAGTTTGCCCAGGTCCAGCGGCTGGATGAGAATCGGTTCCAGCGCGGGGTAGGCGAGGATGAAGGCGAACGCGCCGAGCAGCCCGCCTGCGACGGCGAGCAACCCATCGCGCACGCCGCTGCCCAAGCCCACCAACGCCGTGCCGGGGCAGTAGCCTGCGATTGCCATCCCGACGCCGAACACCAAGCCGCCCGCCAGCACGCCCCACACATAGAGCGACTTGACCTTCAGGTGCGCCACATCGGGCGCGAAGGTCGCCAACGCCGCCGCGCCGACCATGCCCACCGCAATCGCCGTGAGCATGACCTTGAGCATCGTGAAGTCGCGGAACGCCAGCCCGCGCATCACCAGCCCGCAGCGGCTGAACCCCGCGCGATGCAGCGCGAACCCGAACAGAACGCCCGTCAGTAGCCCTAACAGTTGCATCGTGTCCATACTCAATTCCCTCCGTTAGCACGCTTGAGCAGCAGCGAGGCGGTCAGCACACCTGTGGCGAACGCCGCCGCGCCGAACAAAAAGCCGCTCAGCGCAAGTTGCGCGATTCCGCTGAGCATATGCCCCGAAGTGCAGCCGCCCGCCAGGCGTGCGCCAAATAGAATCAGGAAGCCCCCCACGAACGCCGCCAGCCCGCGCGCCCACGACGCGCGAAACACATTCGGCAATTCGCACGCCGCCGTGCGGTCGCCCCCAGGTAACAACCGCGAGAGCAACGCGCCCAGCGCGATGCCGACAATCAACATCACTTCCCAGCCGATTTTCGTGCCGATTTTCTGCAGGTACGGTTGCGATTCGGCAAAGCCCGGCGCAATCTTGTCTACCAAGTAGCCCACCAGTTGCGGGTAGGCGGTGGAGACGCCGAGCGGCTGCACCGTCGCGATTGCAAAGATTTGCACCAGCCCAATCATACCGCCCCAAAGCAGCCAAGGCGGCACGCCAGCACGCGACGGCGCGCCGGTCGCACACGCCGCCTGCGCAGAAACCTCCGTGCGTTCCGTGATCATCGTGCGTATACCTCCACAACGTTAGAGGCAGCCCCCACACGAAACGATTCACGCCCCTTGCAAAAAGCGCGGGATAGTGTATAATAGGGGCGGAGGTAATTTTGCATGCGTAAGCGAGGATTTACCCTGATCGAGTTGTTGGTCGTCATCGCAATCATTGCGATTTTGGCGGCAATCCTGTTTCCCGTCTTCGCGCAGGCGCGTGAGAAGGCGCGTCAGGCGCAATGTCTCAGTAACCTGAGACAGAACATTCAATCGGTGCTGATGTATACGAACGACTACGACACGCTCTACCCACGCGGGATTAGTGGCGAAGGGACGCTGATTATCCACCTGTTTGATCTGCTTCACCCGTATCGCAAGAGTGCGGAGGTACTAACTTGCCCATCGTACCCCAACGAGAACGGCGGGATGGATTGGCAAGGTCGGCTGCGCTTCCGCAACAGTTCGAATCGCACTGTGGGCACCTTCCGCTACTTTGCGTTCGTGCCCAACTACGGCGTGTTCAGTCTCAACACCTGTCGCATCTCGACGATTGGCTACCGCAACGAGGGCAAGGTGATTAGCGAGGCGTTCGTGCCGCGCCCTGCGGACACCATCGCGCTTGTGGACGGCTACTGGTACTACAACGCGGGAACCTATTGGTTCGAATACTGGTTCAAGACCGACATCTGGCCGCGCCACCATTTGGGCAGCAACATCGCCTATCTGGATGGGCATGTGAAGTGGTCGCATCATCTGGGCATGCCGCGTGGGGGCGACATCCCGCCCGCATGGCGGCAAAACTTCTCTGGGGTGTGCGCCCAGCGCAACACGAACACTTACTACTTCTTCAACTACCCGCCTGGCTGGAACAATCGCACGCCGAGAAACGAGGGCGAATTCAACACGGTCAACCCGCACGGGCAGTGCTTCGGCGACTACTTCGGGATCCCCGAAACGCCTGTGGTCAATGTGTGCGAGCGCAGTTGCGGCTCGACGCAGACCCCGCTCTGCTGGTAATGCGATTGACCTCACAAATCGCGGCGTGATTAGGTATAATTGGCTGTCCCCGAGCCGTTCGGGGGCACACATCACCAGACACAAGGAGGGTTCTGTATGATGCACAAGGGAATGCTGTGGATTGCGACGGCGGCTCTGATGGGGTCGCTCGCGCTAATAACGCCAGCCTCTGCGCAAGATTCGGCAATGCAGGGGTTCACGATTAACGCGGGCATCTTCTACCCCAGCAAGAAGAGCGTGCGCCAAGCGTCCGAAGACATCTGGTTCAGCGTGGACCTGGGCTACAAGTTCCAGACCAGCGAGCCGACCGAGTCGGGCTACTACTATGACTTGGGCGCGTCCGTTGGCTACAAGGGTGCAGGCGACACCTACTACATCCCTGTCCACCTGACCTTCACGGGCTACCTGAACGAGCAGTTCTTCTACCGCGCGGGCGCAGGAGTGGGCTTCCCCAAGAACGGCGACGCGGCTTTCTCCTACGCCATCGAACTGGGCTACAACTTCAGTGCAGGCATGACGCCGATTGCCCTCACCATCGGCTACGCGGGCATCCAACGCGACGATGTGAACGGCTTCACCGTCGGACTGCAGTTCAAGTTCTAAGCCCCGTTCAGGAAGTCTCGAGAAAATCCCCCTGCCGTAAAAGCAGGGGGATTTTTATAGGAAGGAAGGTACTCTCCAACCTATAAGACTCAACTTCGCCCCAAAAGCGGACACTCCATAGGAAACCTCGCAATTCGCCCGTCGTCTAACGAAGCGTATGACTCCGTGTCGGCGTGCGGGCTTCTCGCTGGTGGAGCTGTTGGTGGTGGTCGCGATTATCGCGCTGCTGATGGCGATTCTGACGCCTGTGTTGTTGAGTGCGCGGCGCGGGGCACAGCGCACCGCGTGTATCTCGAACCTGCGGCAGATTGGGCTGGCGGTGCGGATGTACCGCGACGACTATGGGGAGTTGCCCCCGTACCTATCGGCGGCGCGTGCGTATGTGGGCGACCCGCGCGTGTTCGTGTGCCCCGTTGACCCGCTGGCGGGCAAGCACCAGGTGCGCGATACGCTGGGCGACGCGCTGCGCTTGGAAGGCGACTACTACCTACCCAGCGGCGTGAGCTATACCTATGTGCCGAACTGGGCGATTGCGCGGATGCTGGGCTGGTGGCAGGCGGGTCCGCCCTACGGCGAGGGCAAATGGGGCGAGCTAACCCCCCTATCGGAGTGCCACTGGCACTGGGCGCAACGGTTCAATCCGACTTGGCAGACCGACCGCATCACGGGCGCGCGTGGGTGGGTGCTGGTGCTTACCCTCAACGGCGCGGTGCGCCGTATCCGCGCCGAGATGTCCCCCGACGCCTTCACGCCCGAAAGCTATCGCTGACCAATCCGCAACTGCGCGCTCGCCCTACCTGCACACTGACCGACCACGCCTGCTTAGTTCACCTTCGCATTTCTGCGTCGCGCGGCGGGCGCACGCTGGGGCTGCGACGGCATCTCAGGATGGTACGGGACAGGCACATAGTCTACGCCCGAAGTGCGCTGCACAGGCTGCGGATAGAGCGCCATGAGCTGGTAGACTTCAGCAGGCATATCGGTGCGTACATTTAGCCCCATCGACTGCAGCATACTTGCCGAGATGGGGTAATCGTGCGTGTAGTAGCCCTGCGTGAGTTGGTCTGCCAGCGCGTGCGCCCGCGCCTCGTCCATCCCGTTCGCCATCAGCACCTCCTTGACCAGCGTCAACGCCTGCTGCATCGCCTTGCGCGAGATGTCCGCCAAGATCAGCGTCTGGTCGTCAACCTCGTTCGCGTCTTTCTGTTCCACAACCTTCAGGATAGACGCGGCGGGGAACTGCCCGACCTGCGGGTCAACGGGACCCAGCACAGCGTGCGGATCCATCACGATTTCGTCGGCAGCGAGCGCAATCAGCGTGCCACCCGACATCGCGTAGTGGGGTACGAACGCCGTGACCTTCGCCTTGTGGTCGCACAGCGCACAGGCGATCTGCTGGCTCGCCAGCACCAGCCCACCTGGCGTGTGCAAAATGATGTCAATCGGCATATCGGGCGGCGTCATGCGAATGGCACGAAGCACCTCCTCCGAGTCCTCCACGCTGATAAAGCGAAAGAGCGGCACACCGAACAGCGCCAGCGACTCCTGGCGGTGGATGAGCACAATCACGCGGCTGCCGCGCACTTTCTCAATCTGGCGAATCAGGCTTAGGCGCGCCGATTCCAGCATCCGCTGGCGAATCATCGGCATCACCGCCAGAAAAATAAAAAACAGCCAAAACAACTGCGACAGAATCGCGCTAAAAGGGCTTGTATCCATACCCCACAGAGTCTACCTCACGGCAGTCGCGCAGTGGGGTATAGTACCGTCGGCGTGTCCAAGCCATCGTTGGAAACGGAAGTCTCGGAATCGGCGTCTCATCCTACTCGTCGGCAGAGTACCTTTCAGGCGATGCGCTCGCCCGCCTTTCGCAGGTACTGGGTGGGCGCGTTCCTGTCGTTCGTCGGCTCGTGGGTTCAGAATGTCGCGCAGAGTTGGCTGGTGTACGAGTTGACGCGCTCGGAGTTCCTGTTGGGGGTAGTGGGCTTCGCAAGCGGCGCGCCGATGCTGTTTCTCGCGCCGATTGGCGGCGCGCTGGCGGATCGCTGGAACCGCCGCAACATCTTGCTGATCACGCAGAGTCTGTTCGCGCTGAGCGCGTTCGCGTTGGCGGCGCTGACCTATGCAGGGGCTATTCGCTACGAATACATCGTGGCGCTCGCGCTGCTGAACGGGCTGGTGCTGACGGTAGACTTGCCGACGCGCCAGTCGCTGGTGGCGCATCTGGTGCCGCGTGCGGACTTGGCGAACGGGATTGCGCTGAACGCGGCGGCGTTCCACACCGCGCGGATTCTGGGACCTGCGATTGGCGGGCTGCTGCTGGAGTGGGTGGGCGCAGCGCCGTGCTTTCTGGTGAACGCGCTGAGTTTCTCGGCGATTTTGCTTGCGCTGCTGAGCCTGCGCATTCAGCCCAGCACGGACGGGCGTGCGCCGACGGGCATCCTGCAGTCGCTGCGCGAGGGCGTGGCGTTCGTGCGGGCGCGACGCGGGCTGATGCTGCTGTGGCTGAATGTGCTGGTCCTCAGCACCTTCGGGCTGTCGTATCTGGTGCTGCTGCCCGTCTTTGCGGCGGAAGTGCTGCAGGTGGGCAAGACGGGGCTGGGACAGTTG